>ENA-OPSQ01001222-OPSQ01001222.1-human-gut-metagenome-genome-assembly--contig:-NODE-1222-length-18427-cov-2.643098_pt1 | contig 18427 bp, 10 predicted proteins | sample MGYA00241456_ERZ501904 | MGnify/ENA primary metagenome ERZ501904 (study PRJEB25962, sample SAMEA2042452) | human gut metagenome | biome: human gut; feature: human-associated habitat; material: faeces...
GCTTGCCCTCTCTGTCATCTCCAAGATATTCTACTCTGCCTGCATTCACATTATCTTTCTTACTTGCTGCCATGCTATTCTAATCCTTTCTAATTATAAAATCTATAAAACTGATAAAAAATTCTTCCTCGTATCGTTAGTATAGCACATTTGTTCTACAAAAACAAGCGTTCGCAAAAATTTGTTCGTATTTTTTATCGATTATCTACTTTTTCCGGATACAGGTCATGGTGCACAAGACGGTCTGTCGCTACCTGTTCCCACATCGTTCCCGGCTTTCCGTAATTCGTATATGGGTCGATAGAAATTCCTCCTCGCGGAGTAAACTTGCCCCATACTTCGATGTATTTTGGATCCATAAGCTTAATCAAATCTTTCATAATAATATTTACACAGTCTTCATGGAAATCTCCATGATTTCTAAAACTGAATAAATACAGTTTTAAAGACTTACTCTCTACCATTTTTACATCTGGTACATAAGAAATATAAATTGTCGCAAAATCCGGCTGTCCTGTCATCGGACAAAGGCTCGTAAATTCCGGGCAGTTAAACTTTACAAAATAATCATGATCCTGATGCTTATTAATAAAAGTTTCTAACATTTCCGGCGCATAATCCTGTGGATATTTCGTTTTCTGATTTCCAAGGAGTGTTACTCCCTGTAATTCTTCTTTTTCTCTGCTCATATTTTATTCACCATTCTTTTAGGCCTGTTCGAAACACGCTCTAATATACCTTATCATCAATAAAGGACATTGTTTTCCTTTTTATAGTTATTATATCATATTCCAATTATACTATAGTACTTTTATAAAACATCTCAGACAATCCAGCACAGTTTTATAAATCGCTATAGATTTTATTATCAAGAAGTATTAAGAGTTACAGGAACTTACCCTGCACACCAAAGTCATCACAATACTGGAACGTCGTATATACATTCTCCTTTGGTACTTTTATTTTAAATCTTCTTCCATAATCGTAAAGATTGCCTCATTAAATTTCTCGCAGTCTGCTCTTGTCACACCTGTTTTAAATACAACATTTACATAAGCACCATATTCTAAAAATTCTCCACCTTTATAAATGTGTTCATCAGAAGAAATGGATACCATAAGCCCGGCTGCTGTCTTTCCCGGTACACTTGTGATAGCCTCTCCTAATTTTTCTGTAAGAATTCTCTCCTGTTTTCTTGATGCCTGTTTTGCTAACTTTACTTCAATATATGGCATTGTATTATCCCCCTTTTTTTCTCCGTATTTTCGTTATGAGTTCTTTTGATTTATTTTGATGTAGAATTTAAATATCTATGGATATCCCACATCAAGTCAACATTGTCATTAATGTAATGCTGGTCTCTCATTCTTATAAGTTGTAAAATGATAGATAAGATCAAAGCAATATCTTTCCTCACCTTTTTCTACCATACTCCAATGTTCTTCCTTATCAAGATTTGGCATCCATGTATCTGCTTCATAAGCATAATCAAGACGAGTAATATATGCTGTATCACAGTATGGAAGCAGCATACGGTAAATACTTTCTCCACCTGTCACAAAAATACTGTCTGTATCATACTTTGAAAGTTCTTCCCACAATTCTTCTTCACTGTGCACAACGATTGCACCTTTTCCATTATAATCTTTTTCATGAGTAAGTACAATATTTACTCTATTTGGAAGTGGCTTGCCACCCGGAAAACTTTCTAAGGTCTTTCTTCCCATAACAATCACATTACCTGTTGTTATGGCACTAAAGTTCTTCATATCTTCTGAAATGCGTACTAAAAGCTCTCCATCTTTTCCAATGGCCCAATGTTTATCGGCTGCTGCGATAAGCTTCATCTTTCTTCCTCCATTTTTATTTAATCTGCTCTATATCATCAAAGAAATACTGTCAGAACATTCACATTTAATAATCTGCTTTTTAAATCGCAATCGGAATGTTTTTAATCTGTGGTCCTGCCTCATAATCTTCAATCGTAAAATCATCTACTGTAAACTTGTAAAAATCTTTTACTTCTGGATTCAAAGTGACCTTCGGAGCTGGATAGACTGGTCTTTGTATCAGTTCTTTTACGATTGGAATGTGACGGTCATATATATGTGCATCTGCGATGACATGTACAAGCTCCCCTGGCTCAAAGCCACTTACCTGTGCAAACATCATGAGCAATGCCGCATACTGTACCACGTTCCAGTTATTTGCTGCTAAAATATCCTGAGAACGCTGATTTAAAATCGCATTCAGGCGGTTACCTGTCACATTAAATGTCATGCTGTATGCACATGGATACAGATTCATTTCGTGAAGATCCTCATGCACATAAATATTTGTCATAATTCTGCGGCTGAATGGATTCTCTTTTAAATCAAATAAAACTCTGTCAACCTGATCCATCTCTCCCTCTTTATATTTATGCTTCTTTCCAAGCTGATAACCATATGCCTTTCCAATAGAGCCATCTTCATCCGCCCATTCGTCCCAGATATGACTGCTTAGATCATGTACATTATTGGACTTTTTCTGCCATATCCAGAGAAGCTCGTCCACGGCGCTTTTCCAATAGGTGCGCCGCAAGGTCATAATGGGGAATTCCTCGGCTAAGTTGTAGCGGTTCACCACGCCGAATTTCTTGATGGTATGCGCCGGTGTCCCGTCCGCCCAGTGGGGACGAACTTCCAGATTTTCATCGGAGAAGCCGTTTTCCAGAATGTCCCGGCACGTTTTTTTATACAGCTCGTCAGCATAGCTCATGTTGGATTCCTCCCGATTTCTGTTGGGAGTATCATACCACACTCCCGCCACGCTGGCAAGAAAAATCTCCCCGCGGTTTCCCGCGGGGAGATTCTGGATACTGTCTTACAGCAGATTGCTGGTGCTGACCCAACCCAGATCGGTGCGGGCCATGTCGCCAACATATTCGTAAATGTCGATGACGGACATTCTGGAATAGGTGCCTGCGACGGAGGACGCGGCGTTATCCGTGTAGATGATGGTGTTGTCATTGTACACCACACGGGCGTCGATGGCGCTGCCGCTGGCGGGAGTCAGGTCAACGTAGTACAGGTAGACCCAGCCTGCGTCGCAGCGACCCCAGGCCATATCCTCGGAGATCTTGGTCTCGTAGATCACCAGGTTGGCGCCCTTCTTCAATGTGGTAGCCTTCTTGGCGCCGGTAGAGGCGGTAACGCGGACATTCAGAGACTCGGTGTTGATAACCTTGCCGGTGTACTTGTAGCCGCCCTTGTTGTTCACGAAGCCGCCGTCGCCGGTGTTGCCGGTGCTGCCAATGGTGGGCGCGGAGGGAGTTGTCGGAGTCGTAGGCTCTTCCTTCTTCTCGTACAGAGCGCCCTCGGACATGTAGCTCAGGTCGCAGTAGCCCACGATGCCGTCGCTGGTTTCCACACGACCCCAAACGGTGAGGGTTCTGGCGCCGGAATCCTTGACGATCTCCAGCTTGGTCACGGGAACCTGATCGCCCTTCTTCAGCTTGGCAATGCTGTCATTGCCGGTTCCGGCAGCCTTGCGCACATTCAGCTCGGAAGCGCCGGTCACGGTGTGAACCTTCTCGTCCAGAGCATTCAGCTGGATGTTCACATCGGGATCCTTGATCCAGCCGTCGTTGATGCGCGCCCAGTAGGAGGTCTGCTTCACAACGGTCTCGACGTCGTTGTTCTTGTTCTTGTCGTCAACCTTGTCGCCCTCGTAAATTTCCAGGGTAACAGCCGTCAGCTCATGGATGGTGATATTCTCGTCCGCACTGATGGTACGAACCGTGTTGTTTTCCAGATTCGGGTTGGGCGTCTTGTAAACGGTCGTGCTGGCCTTTGTGGAGCCGGTGTAGACAGCGGTGGTGGTGGTTCTCTCAGCCTCGTCGAAGGAGTCCACGCCGGTGCCCTTGTTGCCGCTGTTGCTGCCATTATTGCTGTTGTTGCCGGGGATATCGTCGTAGGAGATCATGGTGACGTAGTCCATGCAGATCCAGCCCTGCTTCACACGGCCCCACTTGGCGGCGCCGACGAGCTTGACCTCCAGGATGGTCACTTCCGTGCCGTTGAGAATCTTGCCCACGATGGCGTTGGCGATGCCTGCGCCGCTGCGGACATTTACGCCGGCGTAGGTGTTGGCAATGATGCCCTTGCCGGTGCCATCCGTCTTCTGGGTCGTACCGGTGCCACCGGTGCTGCCGGTGCTGCCGGTGCCGGACTCCACGACGCCCATCTTGACCTCCAGATACTGGCTGTAAATCCAGCTGTCGGTCTCCTTGTTGTTGTCAACGTCGAAGTCGATCTTGTACCAGCCATCCTTCTCTTCCAGAACGGCCACCTTGGTACCGCGGTTGATGCTGCCCAGAACCTGACCGTACAGAGCGCCGGTCATACGGACACGGACGGAATCCGCGTTCACAACGGTGCCGGTGCCGATAGCGCCCTTGGTGCCGCCGTCAATGGTGATCTTGCTGGAACGCTTGACATAGTTGGATGCCAGATTGATCCAGCCGTCGTAGTTCTCAATGCCGCTGCCGGTCATCGGAGTATATCCCACGATCTTGCCCCAGATTTCCTCGCCGACAAGCTTGATCTCGTGGACTTCCACTTCCACGCCCTTGGTGAGCTTGAATACGAACTCGTTGTCGCTGCCAGCAGCCTTTCTGATGTTCAGGCTGTCGCTGACAACCGTGAACTTGGTCGGGACAAGGTTAAAGTTATTGTAGGTCGCCCAGCCGGACTTGGCAATCACGTTGGTCTTACCGTTCTTGTCAGTCTCCTTGACCGTCCAGTGTGCCTTCACCCAGATCACGCCGTCAGCAACCGCCGCGTTGGTGATCTTAAGACCCGTGGTACCCGCCTTGATGGTATCGCTGTTGTTGGAACTGGTAGTGGGCTGCACATAGGTGGAGAGATCGGCGCCGGCGTTCACGAGAGTGACCTCGAAAGCGTAGTCCAGAACGCCCGTGTCGGAAACGTTCTTGTCGGTGAGCATCTTCACGCTGGTGTAGGTCAGGCAGATCCAGCCGGAGGAGGTACGACCCCAGCGGTGGCCGTTGACCGTGCGAATCTCGAAAACATTGACCGTGGTATCCTTTGCAAAGCCGCCGACGATCTTGTTGTCCACACCGGGATCGCTGCGGGCGTTCAGGTAGCCGTTATAGGTAACGGTCGCCGTGGCAATGGGGGTGGTGTTGTTGGCGTCACTGGGAGCGGAGCCGTCATAGACGGTGCTCCAGTCGGTGTACATCAGGGCGACCCAGCCCACGGCCACGCCGTTCTCCTCCACCTGACCCCAGGTCTTGGCTTCGTTGGTAGCGATGATCTTCACCTTCGTACCGGCGGTGTAGACACCGTTCTTGGCGCTGGAAGCGCTGTCACTGGCGCGTCTGTTAACATAGGAGTTGGTAACCGTAACGGTCACATTGATCTTGCCACCGTTGTAATCGCTATTGCCGCTGTCGCTCTGCCCGGAAGACTTAAGCAGAACCCATCCATCTCCAGCTGCAGACAGCTTGCACCATCTGTTGCCAGCATCATCGATAAAGTCCTTGATCGCTGTAACGGTGGCAGTGTCTTTCTTGATGGTGCGGAAAGGCTTCACGTTCTTCTTGGTGGGAACGGGGTAGACATCCAGAGAAACCAGCTGGGACACCTTCAATGTCTCATTGATGCCATGCACGTAAGAAAGGTCATTGGCATTGTTGGCCGTCACAGAGGTTGCCTGCCAGCCGGCCCACAGCGTCTTACCGTTATAGCTGCCCGTCAGAGAGGGAACCAGCGTGCCGTCATACTGTGCGGAGTACCAGCCCATGAACTTGTAGCCGTTTCTGGTGGGAGCCGGGATATGCTTGGAAGTCTTGGACGTGTCAAAGAGCAAGGTGTAGGAGGTCGCATAGTTCGGAGCTATGACACCGCCATCGGGATTGTATGTAACGGTGCCGAAGCTGCTGGGCGTTACATCGGAATAAACCCCGTTCTTGTACATATTGACTTCGATCTTTCTGCGGCGGAAATCATCCTGATTGCCCGCCCAGTCGCTCATGGCCTTCAGCAGGTCATTGGTGCTGGCCTTGCTGACGATGGCGCTCTTGACAACGCCGCTGCCGCTCATCCAGGAATCGCCCACGTCGAAGGTGAACAGAACCAGAGCGTCATGCTGGCACTGGGACAGCGTCAGGCTGTTGGCGGAAGCAAAGGCGTTGACCTTCGCGTCCAGATCCAGAATCAGCTTGCGCAGAGCCTGGTCAGCCTGCGCCTGGGTGATGGAGTGCTTGCCTGCATCAGTGCTGTCCTGAACCTTTCCGTCCTTATACGTCGTCTTATGCTTCTCAGAGCAGATTGTACCGTAACCAATGCGGAATTCATTGGTGCCGGGTACCTGATAGCACTTATCCTTAAAAATAGCCAGCTTCTTCATGATCGTAATCGCGGCCTCACTGGTCTTCAGCGAAGCGGCAGACGCGGTCAGAGCGGTGACAGGCACCAGACTGACCAGCATGATCAGAGTTAATAATACACACACAATTCTCTTTTTCATAGCTACTTACTCCTTTGCTCTTATGTAAGTAGCCATATTATATCAGAGGTGTTTACAAATTGCAACCCCTTTTTTAAAAAAAATTACATTTTTGTAACAGTTTGTTTTACCAAAAAGCTTCCCCTTCTCTTTTCTTCCCGTATTGTATACCGTTTCTGTCATAAATCCTGAAAAAACGCCGCTTTTTACCGCAGAAAATGTCATTCTTTTTTCCTGCCTGTCAGGTTTTCTCCGTTGACATTCTCCTTTTCCGCTGATATACTCAAAAAAACGTCATCGGGAGGGATTTCATGGACGGCAAGAAGGCGCTGATCGGCATGTCGGGGGGCGTGGACAGTTCCGTGGCGGCGCTGCTGATGCTCCGCGCGGGTTACGAGTGCATCGGTGCAACCATGCGGCTGTACGACAATGATATGATCGGTCTGGAAAAGGGACACACCTGCTGTAGTCTGGACGACGTGGAGGACGCCCGCAGCGTGGCCAGACGTCTGGGAATTCCCCACTACGTGTTCAACTTCAAGGACGATTTTGAGCGGCAGGTCATCCGGAAATTTGTCAGCTGCTACGAATGCGGCGGCACTCCCAACCCCTGTATCGACTGCAACCGGTATCTGAAATTCGACCGGCTCCTCTGCCGCGCTCTGGAGCTGGGGTGCGACTGCGTGGTATCCGGGCATTATGCGCAAGTAAGGAAGTCCGGCGACCGATACCTATTATATAAGGCGGCGGACAAAGCCAAAGACCAGACGTACTTTCTCGCCTGCTTAAATCAGGAGCAGCTTGCCCGGATTCAGTTCCCCCTCGGTGGTCTGACCAAGCAGGAGGTACGTGCCATTGCAGAAGAAAACGGCTTTATCAACGCCCGGAAGCACGACTCTCAGGACATCTGCTTCGTGCCGGACGGTGACTACCCGGCTTTTCTGGAACGCTACACCGGCAAGCACTACCCCGCCGGGGATTTTCTGGACGAAAGCGGCCGCGTGGTCGGCAAACACCGTGGTGCGGTGTGCTACACGCTGGGACAGCGCAAGGGGCTGGGTCTGGCCATGGGCGCGCCGGTGTACGTCTGCGGAAAGGATATGGAGAAGAACACCGTCATGGTTGGGCCGAATGAGGCGCTGTTTTCCTCCGCGCTGCGGGGAAACAACTGGGTCTGGTATCCCTTCCCTGAACTGACCGAGCCTGTTAAAGTGACGGTCAAGACCCGCCACAGCCAGACGGAACAGCCCGGAACCATTTACCCCGAAGCGGACGGCTTTGCGCGGGTGGAATTCGACATCCCCCAGCGCGCCGTCGCCCCCGGTCAGGCGGTGGTGGTATATCAGGGCGATCTGGTGGTCGGCGGAGGCACCATCACGGAAGCAATCCGATAAAGTTTACGCTGCCATCCCCGGTTGGGAGATGGCAGCGTATTTGTTATTTTTTGTACTTCTTGTCGGGTCTGTAGACGCTCCATGCCAGCCCGCCGAAAACAGCGGCGCAGGCGAGGCTGATCTTCCAGCCAAGGCTGAACGCGGCGTTGTGATACATCAGGCGAACGGTGTGGACGCCCTTCGTCAGATTCACGGCCACCATGCAGTCCCCCACCAGTTTGATCTCGGCAGGCTTGCCGTCCACCTTGACGCTCCAGTTTCCGTTTTGCGGAACGGAGGTATACAGCAGGCCGTCCCGGTCGCAGTCGATGGTTCCCTCCACCAGCGTGGAGCGGAACTTCGTCAGATTCAGCTGGGACGCCGACAGGATTTCATAGCCCCGCGCGAACCGCTCCCCGTTGAGAACGGCGGCGCTGACAGTCATGGTGCTGCTCTCGTCCTTGTCGCACTCGATGCGGATGTCCACCGTATCTCCGGTCTTCACATCCCCCACCGCGATCATCTGGGACAGGCTGATGGTCTCCTTGTAAAGCTCCACGCCATTGACGCTGACGTAGAAATCGTTCCGCTTGGGCAGATTCAGGTGGACGCACACAAAGCCGTCCCGGTCGGCGGTGTAGGTATAAGTCACGTTCGCGCCGGAAACACAGTCGGAATACTTGCAGTAGCCGGTGGAATTGCTTTCCGTGATGTTTGCACCGTTGCCGGTGATGGTCAGATTCTCGCCCTGAAGCTTGTGCCAGACCTCCTCGTCAATGCCCGTGGCGGCAGTGAACAGGTCGTTCTGGAACTGGAACGTTCCGCTGCTGGCGGAAAAGTCCAGTTCCGCCAGCGCCGGCTCCGTCAGGAAGCCCAGCGGCAGATACGCGGTATTGACCAGCAGGGACGCCACGCCGAAGCGGTTCACCTCGTCAAAATAGGTGCTGGACTTGTCCTTCCCGTCCCGCTCAATCATATACTTGATGCCCAGAAACAGGTTCGCCACCGGGGAGCTTTCCTCGAAGCAGTAGCGGTTATAGGTGTTCTTCGCGCCGTAGCCCAGCGCCCGCATGAACTCCGTGACTTTGACATTGGCGGAACTGGTAAAGGCGGAAATGCCGTTGTAGCCGTTGAGGGCACCGTCGTTCAGGGTCTGGGAATGGGTGGTCTCCGCCCGGAAAAAGAGGTTATCGTCCTCCCGCTCGTACATATAGCGGATGACGGAGGCAGTGTAGGTGGTTCCCTTTGGATAATTGGACACACCCGTACCCGTGAAATACAGTCCAAAGCACACCAGCGTGGAGATCAGCTCCACGCCCATGACGGACAGCGCCAATATCCGAATCCGGGCACGCTGACGGTTCCGCTTGGCGCGGGCACGGATTTTCTGACGCTCCGTGGTTCCCTCCGGCACTTCCAGCTGACCGTAGAGCATGACGGTGAGATACAGCACCAGAAAAATCAGATTATATATAAAGTAGAGAGGGATTTGCAGCGTCAGGCTGCCCAGCTCCAGCGGCACGGTCTCGAACAGCTCATTGGAGCAGGCCAGCACCCCCGCAGTCAGCGCCCCGGCGATCACGATCTGCACCGGGCGGAACTTCCTGCGCATCAGCCATGCGCGGTAGGCCATGTACAGCACCACGAAGCTGTACAGGAAGCTGAACCGATAGGGGATCATATTGGTAAAATGGAAGCCGTGCCAGATGAAATCCAGCTGCCGGATGATGAAGCTCACGTTGAAAAACAGCAGCAGGATCACGGCGCAGCACTTGTCCCTGCGCTTGATGTCCTTCGCCATCAGGTACAGGAACATCAGCAGGATGCTGAAAATGCCGCAGTAAAGATTGGGCAATCCTTCCTTGAAGGTCGGCTCGATGCTGCCGCCCATGTTCCCCGCCACCTGCCGCATGGCGTCCAGAAGCCCCTTGATGGTGTTCTCCTTGGCGATGTTCAGCCGGAAACCGGTGGGGAAATTGTTCACGCTGGACTGGGTAGTCTGCAGGGCCGACAGCGCCGGGAAAGTCAGAATGGCAGTCATTCCCAGCGCCAGCAGGGAAAACAGGGCGATTCTCCCAAGATCCGCAAACAGCTTCTTCCACCCGCCCCAGCGGCAAATTTCGTATACAAGAAACAGCAGGAAAACGAAAATGCAGGTAAAGAACCCGATATAATAATTGGAATAGACGGACAGAAACAGCGTGATCGTATAGAGGAAAAACTTTTTCTCCTTCAGCAGGCACACCGTTCCCAGCGCCACCAGCGGCAGCAGGGCGAAGGTGTCCAGCCACATCACATTCCACTGATACCCCAGCGCCCACGCGCACAGCCCGTAAAAACCGCCGAACACCGCAATGGACGCATCGTTCTTGCCGAACAGCTTTTTCAGGAAAATGGCGAAAAACATCCCCGCGAATCCCAGCTTCACCGGCACCAGCAGAGAGAAAAACTCCAGCAGCCAGCCCTCCGGCACCAGAACGCTGAGCAAGTTCAGCGGCGACGCCAGATAATAGGAGATCAGCCCCAGATAATCAATCCCCATGCCGATGCTCCATGTGTACAGCAATCCGCTTCCGCTGCGAAGGGCGCGGCGGAACGCCACGAAGAAGGGATAATACTGGTGGTACATATCCGAATACAGCATGGAATACTTACCGAACGGCTCGTATTGGCTGATAAGCATGACAAACAGCATTCCCATGCAGGGAATGGCAAAGGCCAACGCCGTATAATTCCAATGAAATTTTCTGCCGGTCCGCTTCACAGGGACTCCCCCTCAACAATCTGAATCGTAAAGTGTATTGTATCACGAATTTTCTCAAGGGTAAAGCACCCTGATGATTTATTTTCCCGTACAAAGAAATTCTTAAACAGAAAATCGCCCCGCCGCTTTGATGGGCAGTCATAAAACAGCGAATGGAGCGTATCGGTACAGATACGCTCCATTTCTCGCGCCAAAATGCGTACACCCCCTTGGCTTGCCCTTTGGGCGAGCTGTCACCGTAGGTGACTGAGAGGGCCTTGCACCCTAGTATACCCTCTCCGTCCTCGCTTCGCTCGGCCACCTCCCCCAAAGGGGGAGGCAAGGGGTGCTTATGCAAGAACAGGCACAGCGGAATAACCGCTGTGCCTGTTGGGCGTCCAATGCCTCCCGCCCATTACGCGGCGGGTGCTCTTTGCTTTTTCAGATATGTACCGTCCCGGATCAGGACGCGGCTTCCGTTGTTTCGGCGGGCTGCTCCGGCATTCCTTCGCAGACGACGGGGGACTGAGGCGTGCAGATGGCCATGTAGGTGTTGCCCCGGCCAAGCTCCAGCGGCTCGCCGCTTTCCGTGAAGAAACGGAACGGCTCCTTATCGCCGCCGCACATCCAGACGATGGGGATGAGCTTGCCGCCGCAGGCAAAGTAGCCCTTGCCGCCGGCATTGAAATCCGCGATGTGGTAAATGCCGGTGGTGGTGATGTCCGCGTACATGACGATGACGTTCCGGAACGCTTCGACTTCCTCAGTCTTCAGGTCGGTCATGACCTTGCCGTACTGGTTGAAGGCGTATTTGCCCGTGCTCTCGTCGTAGACCATCCGGGTTTCCTTCCTGGCCTTTTCGTAGACCAGCGTGATGCTGATGTCCTTGGCCTCAACACCGTCCGCCGGGGTGCCGTCGTCGGTGAAGTCGAAGCCGTAGTCCCGCTCCAGCGTCATGGGGTAGCCCTGAGATTCGGCGTAGGCTTTGATGCCGGAACCGATGCCGTAGAGGGTGTTCTCCAGCGCGCCCTTGCGCTCGGTGTCCCGATAGGAAGCGCCGGTGGAGGCCACCACCCATTCGTCAATGTTGAAATTCTCCACGCCCCGCTCCTTGGCGTCTGCCAGCGCCTGCGCGGAACCGCCCGCATGGGACAGGATCAGGTCATAGTGCTGGGCAATGCTGTTGAACATGGGCCGGGTGGAACGGGTGGAGCCGATGGCGTCCACGGAGTCGATGTCGGTAAACAGCGCCAGACAGCGCACCACGCTGTCCATGTTGACGTAGCACTCGATCAGCATGTCCGCCTTCACCACGCCCACATGGGGAATGTTGTCCGCCAGATTGCTCACGGTGTTGGCAAAAATACGGCCGGTGAAGGGCGCATCCAGAACTTCGCCGTTCAGGGGGTTGACATAAACCTCCGGTTCCGTGGTCGGCACGGTGGTCGGTTCCGCCGTGGGTTCCGCGGTGGGTTCGGCGGTCGGCGCGGCGGTGGTCTCCGGCACCGCTGCGGGAGTTGTGGCAGGCGCGCTCCTGACACCGCAGCCGCACAGCAGCAGCGCCAAGGTAAGCGTCAGGGCAATAACTCTTTTCATGATCTTCTTCCTTTCCTGTTGGTAGATATTTTTCCGCAGATCTGCGGTCTCTCTCAGCTGAACTGCGTGGCAACCTTACTGCTCTCCATGGTCTTGCCCAGCGTGTAGTAGAACACGTTGTCCCGGGCGGGGTTCAGGTCGCTCAGCACGCCGCGCTTGGCGTAGATGGCGTAGTAACCGGCCATCACGGGGATGATCCGGCCGTCGTCCGCCACCAGCTTGTGCAGGTTATAGTAGTTGCCTCTGTCCGCCAGAGACTGATTGACCATGTTGTAGATCGTCTCGTTGGCGAGGCCGCCCCAGCTCATTTCGCCCCACGGCCGGTAGAATTCCGACAGGTCCGCCGTTGTGGGAAGCTTCGTGATGCCGAGGTAAATGTCGTAGTTGGCCGCCTGAAGCCGGGCTTCGTAGACGCTGGTGGGACTTTCCACCGTCTCGCAGGCAAGACCCAGCTCCGTCAGCGTGGCCGCGATGTTCCGGGCGCAGCGCAGGCGGGCGGAATCGTCGCTGTTGACCAGCAGCTGCAGCGTCCTCGGCACGCCCTTGTCGTTGGTGGGAACGCGGAATTTGCTGGCCGCGTCGATGAAGCGCATCTCGTCGTAATCATAATTTGTTGCCAGACTTTTGCTGTAATACGGCGACATGGGGGAAATGGGCAGGGTCGTGGGCAGCGCCAGTCCGCCGTAGTTGTCGTCCACCAGCGTCTGCCGGTCGATGCCGTAGGTCAGGAAGGTACGCAGGGTGCCGTCGTCGAAGAATTTACTGTAGGTGACGTTGCAGCCGATATACATCATGAAGCCGCTGTCCACTTCCCACAGCTCGAAGTCGCAGCGGTAGTCGGCGTAGGAATCCGTCTGGGGGTTGGTGCAGACCACGCTCAGGCCGGAAAACTCAAACTCGTCCCGGATCTGGGAAGGGGATTCCGCTTCCACAAGGGCGATGGAGGAATCCTTTGCCACTAAGTCGTCGCTGCTGCACCACCAGCCCACCACCCGCTGCAAGTGCTTGCCGCCGATGCCGTCTTCCAAAGAGTAGGGGCCGGTTCCAAGGGGGTTGTCCACGGTCACTTCCGAAGCCTTGACGATGGGGATATCCAGCAGCAGCGCCAGATTCTGGTACGGCGTGTCAAGGAAAAAGTCCACGCCGCCGTCGCTGGACAGCTCCACACGGGCAATGTGGGTGAAGCGTCCCTTGTAATACACGTTCTGCCGCGCCTGCTCGTAGCTCGCAACCACGTCCTGCACCGTGACCCGGGTGCCGTCGGAGAAGGTCGCGTTGGGTTCCAGATAGATCGTCCATGTACGGTTATCCGGGGTGACCTGATACTGAGAGCACAGAATGGGGGTCGTATTGTTCTTGGAGTCCACCGCGAACAGCCCCTGATACATCAGGGACATGACCACGCGGTTGGTGTAGTCGCTGCCGTACAGGGGGTTCATGGAGCGGTCGGGATAGTAAGCCAGCGTCAGATCCTGAGAGTCCGGCGCGATGGTTTCCTCCGCCGGGTCCTCCCCCTCCATCAGGAGGGCGTCTCCCGTGGGGACGTAGGCGGAATTGTCGATGCTCCCGACGCAGCCGGTGAAGCACCCCAGGCAAAGGATAAGCGCCAGCAGCACGGATATTCCCTTTTTCATCCCGTCACCTCCTGACAGACGATCACCGCGCCCTGGGACCCCCGCTCCCCGCCGGTCGCCCGGTGGGACCAGAAGCGGTCACAGCTGCACACGGTGCAGTCTCTACTTAAGTCAATGTGTTCCACGCCGCAGCGGCGCAGAACCATGGCGTTGATCTGCTTTAAGTCCAGATGGTATTTTTCGCCCCGTTTTTCAATGTAGGCGTCCACCTCCGGGCCGAAGGCGGCGCGCATGGCGTCGGGGACGTCGTGGTCGGTCTCAAAATGGCACATGCCGATGTTGGGGCCGATGGCCGCGCGGATGCTCTCCGGCTTCGTGCCGAAGTTCTCCGCCATGGCGCGCACCACCTTTGCGCCGATGGCCTGCGCCGTCCCCCGCCAACCGGCGTGGGCCGCGCCCACCGCCCCGGTCACGGGGTCGAAAAACAGCAGCGGCGTGCAGTCGGCGGTGAACACCAGCAGCGCAACGCCGGGGGTGTTTGTCACAAGGGCGTCGCACTTGGGATAGTCCCGGTGGCACAGGCCGATATGGTCTTTTTCCGTCACCACCCGGACGATGTCCGAATGGATTTGCAGGGTCATCACCAGCTTTTCCGGGTCAAAGCCCACGGCGCGGCCAAGGCGGCGGAGGTTTTCCTCCACGTTTTCCAGAGAGTCCCCCCGGCCTACGGCCAGATTCAGGCTGCTCTGGGTGCCGGTGCTGACGCCGCCAAGACGGGTGGTGAACCCGTGGGGGACGGTGATGCCGTCGGCGGTGAGATATTCCAGTGTTCCGTATTTCTGTGTTCGTATCATAATCTCGTTTTCGCGCGTCGGAAGTAAGGCGTAAAGCGCCTTACTTCCGATTCTCTGTTATCTTAACTTTCGAGTTTGTCCTTCTGCATGCAGCACTTCTTGTACTTCTTGCCGCTGCCGCAGGGGCAGGGGTCGTTGGGGCCGACCTTGTGCTCCTTGCGCACCGGCGCACGCTTGACCTGAGACTTGTCCGGGGCGGAGGTGCCGGTCTCCTTGGCCACCTTCTCCCGCTTGACTTCCTGGGCGGGACGCAGCTGCACCAGGAACATCCGGCGGATGGTCTCCTCCTTGATGGCGGTGATCATGGCCTCGAACATCTGGTAGCCCTCTTCCTTGTAGGCCACCACCGGGTCGTGCTGGCCGTAGGCCCGCAGACCGATGCCCTGCTTCAGATCGTCCATGGCGTCGATGTTGTCCATCCAGTATTCGTCCACCACCCGGAGCATGACCACGCGCTCCAACTCCCGCATGATCTTGGGGGTGTAGGCGGCTTCCTTGGCCTCGTAGGTGTGCTGGGCAATTTCAAAAACGGTGTCCGTCAGCTGGTCGGCATTCATGGCCAGCAGCTGCTCCCGGCGGGACGCCAGCGTGCCTTTGGCGAAGTAGATGCCCTCCATGGCGTTGGCCAGCCCCTTCAGGCCGTCCTCGTTCACCACGCCGCCATGCCCGCTGAGGGCGGTGGAAACATCGCTCTCCACAAGGGAGCGGAGCATCTGCATCATGTTCTCCCGCAGGTCTTCCCCATCCAGCACCTTCTGCCGCTGGGCGTAGATGACCTCACGCTGGGTGTTCATGACGTTATCGTATTCCAGAACGTTCTTTCTTGCGCGGAAGTTCCGGGATTCTACGCTCTTCTGGGCGTTTTCCACGGCGTTGCTGAGGATTTTCGCGTCAATGGGTGTGTCCTCGTCCAGACCCAGGGAGTCCATCATGCTCATCACCCGGTCGGTGGAGAACAGGCGCATCAGATCGTCCTGTAAGCTCAGGTAGAAGCGGCTTTCGCCGGGGTCGCCCTGACGGCCGGAACGGCCGCGCAGCTGGTTGTCGATGCGGCGGGACTCGTGGCGCTCGGTGCCGATGATGAACAGACCGCCGGCAGCGCGAACCTGCTCCGCCTCCTGGGCGATGGCGGTCTTGTGCTTTTTCAGCAGCTCTTCGTAGGTGTGGCGCACTTTCAGAATTTCCGGGTCGCTGGTCTCGGCGTAGGAGTCGGCCTCCTGTAAAAGCTCCTCCGGGAAATCCATTCTCGCAAGCTCCGCTTTCGCAAGGAAATCGGCGTTGCCGCCCAGCATGATGTCGGTACCACGGCCCGCCATGTTGGTGGCGATGGTCACGGCGCCCAGCTTGCCTGCCTGCGCCACGATCTGGGCTTCCTGCTCATGATGCTTGGCGTTCAGGACGCTGTGGGGGATGCCCTCCCGCTTCAGCAGCTTGCTGAGGATTTCACTTTTTTCAATAGAAATTGTACCAACCAGCACGGGCTGACCCTTTTCGTGGCACGCCATCACCTGCCGGATGATGGCGCGGAACTTGCCCGCTTCGGTCTTGTACACTACGTCGGGGTGGTCGATACGGATGACGGGACGGTTGGTGGGAATCTCCACCACGTCCAGATTGTAGATGGCGCTGAACTCCTCTTCCTCTGTCAGCGCGGTGCCGGTCATGCCGGAGAGCTTGCCGTACAGCCGGAAGAAATTCTGGAAGGTGATGGTGGCCAGGGTCTTGCTCTCCCCCGCGACGGTCACGCCCTCCTTGGCCTCGATGGCCTGATGCAGGCCCTCGTTGTACCGGCGGCCGTACATGAGACGGCCGGTGAACTCGTCCACGATGATGACCTGACCGTCCTTGATGACGTAGTCAATGTCCCGCTTCATAAGGCCGCGGGCCTTCATGGCCTGATTGATATGGTGAGAGAGGGTAGCGTTCTCCGCGTCGGCCAGATTTTCCACGCCGAAGAACTTCTCCGCCTTGGCAATGCCACTGGCGGTGAGGGACACGGTGCGCTGCTTTTCGTCCACGATGTAGTCGCAGTCGTAGTCGTCGTGGATCTCCTTCTCGTCGGTCTTGGCGAAGACCTGCTTGCGCAGGGTGGACACGAAGTGATCGGCCATTTCGTACAGCTTGGAGGAATCCTCCCCCTTGCCGGAGATGATCAGGGGGGTGCGGGCTTCATCGATGAGGATGGAGTCCACCTCGTCCACGATGGCAAAGGCGTGTCCCCGCTGCACCAGCTCGGACTTGTAGATCGCCATGTTGTCCCGGAGGTAGTCAAAGCCCAGCTCGTTGTTGGTGCAGTAGGTGATGTCGGCGGCGTAGGCCACCCGGCGCTCCGCCGGGGACATGCCGGGGATCACCAGCCCGACGGAAAGCCCCATGTAGCGGTAGACCTTGCCCATCCACTCCGAGTCGCGCTTGGCCAGGTACTCGTTGACGGTGACCACGTGAACGCCCTTGCCGGTCAGCGCGTTTAGGTAACAGGGCAGAATGGCGACCAGGGTCTTGCCTTCACCGGTCTTCATTTCGGCGATGCGCCCCTGATGGAGCACCACGCCGCCGATGAGCTGAACGGGGTAGGGGCGCATTCCCAGTACCCGGTCGGCCGCCTCCCGGACGGCGGCAAAGGCTTCCGGCAGAAGATCGTCCAGGGTCTGTCCCTGATCCAGCCGGTTCTTGAATTCGGCGGTTTTGGCCTTCAGGGCTTCCTCGGAAAGCGCCTTGTATTCGTCCTCCAGCGCCAGGATTTTATCCACCGTGGGCTGGATTTTCTTAATTTCCCGCTGGGAACGGGTGCCGAAAATTTTTTCAAATACTCCCATATGTTTCTCCTTTTGCACCTGCCGGGGAATTCCGGCGGCACAGGTCATTTTGGGTATTATAGCATAAGCGCAAAGAGAATAAAAGTCGAATTTATGAACAAAAAGCGGCTTCGCGCCCTCTTTTTCCTCACCGAACTACCAAATTCACTGTCTGTCGGCGAAAAAGGCTTCGATTTCTTCCTTCGCAGCCTGCACCCGTCCCTGCTGGCAGAGGGGTTTTCCGCCGCCGCGGCCATGGAGCGCGGCGGTCATATCCCGATTGAATTGCCGCAGGTCGCCCTGACGGGCGATCAGGCAGTAGGCGTAACCGCCGTCGCTGCCGCTGAACACTGCCGCCGTGCCGCCGCACTTGTCCGCGATAGCATCCGCCAGTTCCCGGACGCCGTCGGCACTTAAGCCTTCCTCAAAGTGCAGGACATTGCCGCGGTTTCCATAACTTTCCGCGATTCCGGCAAAGACCCGCTTTTCCAGACCAGCCATGCGGTACTTCTGCGCCGAAAGCAGCTCGTTCATCCGCCGGGCGGCTTCACCGGTCTCCGTGATTTTCGCGGAAAACGCCTGAGAAACCTGTCGGTTCTGGTCATACGCCGCGTTTAATAGCGCCAGCGCCTGCGACCCGCAGGCCATCTCGATCCGGGTGCCGCCCCGGAAGCTCACCGCGCTCAGCAGCTTGATGAGACCGATTTCCCCCGTAGCCGCCACATGGGTGCCGCAGCAGGCGCAGCAATCGTATCCGGGAATTTCCACGATCCGCACCGGCCATGCAAGGGCCTTTTTCGAGCGGTAGGGGATGGCGGGCAGCTCTTCGGGACTGGGATACCAGCACCGCACGGGCAGGTTCTGCCACACTGCTCCGTTGGCCTCCGCTTCGATTTCCGGCAGCACCTGCGGCGGGATGACCCCGTCAAAGTCGATGGTGATGACGTCCGCGCCCATGTGAAAGCCGGTGTTGTGGCAG
>ENA-OPSQ01001241-OPSQ01001241.1-human-gut-metagenome-genome-assembly--contig:-NODE-1241-length-18214-cov-15.366760_pt1 | contig 18214 bp, 14 predicted proteins | sample MGYA00241456_ERZ501904 | MGnify/ENA primary metagenome ERZ501904 (study PRJEB25962, sample SAMEA2042452) | human gut metagenome | biome: human gut; feature: human-associated habitat; material: faeces...
CTAGGGGCTTCTGCCCTTTCAGGGCGTGTGGAACTCACTTGCGAAACTTGAATAAACTATAAACAATAGAAGAATGTATTTCGACGAATTAGATTTAAACGACAACGTGCTCGACGCATTATATGACATGCGCTTCGACACATGCACTCCAGTACAGGAAAAGTGCATTCCAGAGATATTAGAAGGTCACGATGTCTTGGGTGTAGCCCAGACCGGAACCGGCAAAACCGCAGCTTATCTGCTCCCAGTATTGAGCAAGCTCGATGACGGCGGTTATCCTAAAGACGCCATCAACTGCGTCATCATGTCACCAACCCGCGAGCTCGCCCAGCAGATAGACCAGGCGATGCAAGGCTTCGGCTATTACCTGCAGGGCGTGAGCAGCGTAGCCGTATACGGCGGCAACGATGGTAACCGTTACGATCAGGAGTTGCGCAGCCTCCGCATGGGAGCCGATGTAGTCATCGCCACCCCGGGCCGCCTTATCTCCCATATATCTCTGGGCAATGTAGACCTCAGCAAGGTAAGCTTCTTCATCCTCGACGAAGCCGACCGCATGCTCGACATGGGTTTCTCAGAAGACATCAAGACCATCGCATCAAAATTGCCTGAGACCTGCCAGACCATCATGTTCTCGGCAACCATGCCTGAGAAAATAGAAGAACTGGCTAAGACCCTGCTCAAGAATCCGGTAGAAATCAAACTTGCCGTCAGCAAGCCAGCCGAGAAAATCAAGCAGGAAGCATACGTATGCTACGAAACCCAGAAGATGACCATCATCAAGGACATCTTCAAGGCAGGCGACCTGAAACGTGTCATCGTCTTCAGCGGCAGCAAATTCAAGGTGAAGCAACTCGCAGCTTCCCTCCAGCAGATTGGAGTAAACTGCGGAGCCATGCACAGCGACCTGGAACAGGCTGAACGCGATGATGTGATGTTCAAGTTCAAGAGCGGACAGTATGATGTTCTCGTAGCTACCGACATTGTGGCGCGCGGAATCGACATCGATGATATTGAGATGGTCATCAATTACGATGTTCCTCACGATACAGAAGATTACGTTCACCGCATCGGCCGTACAGCCCGTGCCAACCGTGATGGTAGAGCCATCACCTTCGTGAGCGAAGAAGACCAGTACTGGTTCCAGCAGATTGAGAAGTTCCTGGAGAAGGTGGTAGACAAGATGCCTCTCCCTGAGGGATGCGGCGAAGGTCCTGAATACATCAAGCTTAATAAGCCGAAGAAGAAAGGCGCAAACGGAAGAAACAACAGACGCGGTAACGGCGGAAACGGCGAGGGCGGAAAGAACAGCGCCAAGAACCGCCGACAGAAAGACCGCGACCAGACTTCTCACAAGCGCAAGCCAAACAAGCCAAACGAGCGTCAGGAAAAAGCACCACGCAACAACGAGCAGCAGCCTCAGCAAGGTAACAAGCAGCAGAACGCAAAGCAGCAGCCACAGCAGGGTAACAGGCAGCAGAACGCAAAGCAGCAGCCTCAGCAGGGTAACAAGCAGCAGAACGCAAAGCAGCAGAACAGAAAGCCAGCCCAGCCAGGCGAGCAGCCAAAGAACAGCAACAGCCAGAAGCGCCGCAATAACAGCAACCAGCAGCGCCCGGGCACCGAGAACAATGTTCGTCCAGGCAGCAACGGCCGTGGCAGAGGCGTAGCCCAGAAAAAGGGCGACAAGCCGGCTGCACACAAGCACACCCCTATCGTAAATCCACAGAAGAAAGAAAACGCTGTGAAGAAATTCATCAAGCGCATCTTCGGATTCAAGAAATAGGTAAATAAATCATCTTTTTAAAAAAAGGAAAGAGGAACGATGAAAGAGCTACACATCACCCCGCTCATGACCATCAGCCTCACACTGACGATCGGAATCATCATAGCCAAATGGGGCTATGATGATTTCAATATGCGCTTCTGGCTCATCATCTCCATCATTTCATGCGCCCTTGGCAGCATCATCTTTTTCCTTACTAAGTTCTTAAGCCAAAAAGCTTACTTCAGCAGGAACCACCTGTTTCTCATCTTCTCCCAATGCGTGATGATTCATTTATGCATCCTGAGCCTTGGGGCTTTTCTTACCTGTAAGCAAATAGCTGATACCCAAGCCTCTACACAACTGAAAAACTGGCAGGAACTGTCTTACCTCACACGGGCAAAAATCAATACCGAACGCTATAAAAGCAATATTGAAAGCAAACTGATTTCCCTTCACGTAAAACAGCAAGACTATGCAGTCATCGCAGCCATGGCGCTGGGCGACAAGAGCGCACTCGACTCGAACACCCGCAACAGTTACTCCATTTCCGGAGCCAGTCACATCCTGGCAGTAAGCGGACTTCATATAGGCATTATCTTCCAGCTTTTCATCTTTCTGCTTGGTGGCAGAAAGTACTCAGTTTACACCATCATCCTGTCCCTCATCTCCATCTGGACCTACGTTTTTCTCATAGGATTGCCGGCAAGTGCAGTCCGTGCAGCCATCATGCTTTCAGCCTACAGCTTAAGTTTAGCTTTTCATCGTACCGGTCTGCCGCTCAACACCTTAGCCTCAGCTTATATATTTATGCTTTTCATCAGTCCGCTCTATCTTTTCGAGTTGAGTTTCCAGCTTTCGTTCCTGGCCGTAGCCTCCATTCTACTGTTCTTCACACCCCTTTACTCCCTCCTCCCCATCCGCAGCCGTTTCATCCGTTGGGCATGGGGACTCCTTTGCGTTTCACTGGCAGCCCAGATAGGAACCCTTCCGGTCATCGTCTACTCCTTCGGCAGAATATCGTGCTATTCACTTCTCACCAATTACATCGCCATTCCCGCAGCAACCCTCATCCTATATCTTGGAGCAGCATTAATCCTGTTCTCCCCACTCACGTTATGGGCGCCCATAGCATCGGTTGTCGCCCCACTCATCAGCCTTACATCAGGCGCCCTGACCAGCATCACCCAGTTTTTGAATACAGCGATAAAACTGATCAGCATGCTGCCTGGAGCCAGCATCGAAAACGTAAGAATCAGTCTGCCTCAGGTAATCGGTCTCTACGCTATCATCCTGCTCATTTATGCCCTATGGCGCAGGATAGATAAACTGAAGTCGTCAGAATGCAAAATTCCCTGAACAGAGATAAAGGCTTAAACCCCGAAAAACATCTCTTATATAATAAGGTGTGCGTACACAAAAGGGCTACAAATCGAGATTAAGAATGTTAAAAAATATCTTTTTTCTACTTTTTCTGCATTTTTTCTTTCTTTTTGTTGGTGTTTTCAAGAAAAACATGTATCTTTGCAATCAGAAATAAAAAATAAGAATTTAAACACAATAAAAGATTAAAGATTATGAAAGCATCTGAAGTAATCGCGAATCTCCAAAGAAGATTCCCAAATGAGCCTGAGTACATTCAGGCAGTTAGTCAGGTTCTCGGTACTATCGAGGAAGAGTACAACAAGCACCCAGAGTTTGAGAAGGCAAACCTCATCGAGCGTCTCTGCATTCCAGACCGCATCATCCAGTTCCGCGTATCTTGGGTAGATGATAAGGGCAACGTACAGACTAACATGGGTTACCGCGTTCAGCACAACAACGCGATTGGCCCTTACAAGGGAGGTCTTCGCTACCACAAGTCAGTAAACTTGGGTATTTTGAAGTTCTTGGCTTTCGAGCAGACATTCAAGAACTCTCTTACAACTCTCCCAATGGGTGGTGCTAAGGGTGGTTCTGACTTCTCTCCACGTGGCAAGAGCAACAACGAGGTAATGCGTTTCTGCCAGGCTTTCATGACAGAGCTTTACCGTCACATGGGTCCAGACGAGGATGTTCCAGCTGGTGACATCGGTGTAGGTGGCCGTGAGGTAGGTTACCTCTTCGGAATGTACAAGAAGTTGACACACCAGTTCCAGGGCGTCTTGACCGGTAAGGGTCAGGAGTTCGGTGGTTCATTGATCCGTCCTGAGGCTACAGGTTACGGTAACGTATACTTCCTCTGCAACATGCTCGCTACCAAGGGTATTGACATCAAGGGCAAGACTGTTTTGGTTTCAGGTTCAGGTAATGTAGCGCAGTACACTATGGAGAAGTTGCTCCAGTTGGGTGCTAAGCCAGTTACATGTTCAGATTCAGACGGTTACATCTACGACCCAGACGGAATCGACCGCGAGAAGCTCGATTACATCATGGAGCTCAAGAACGTAGAGCGTGGTCGTATCAAGGAGTATGCAGAGAAGTATGGTGTAAAATATGTTGCGGGTGCTAAGCCTTGGTTTGAGAAGGCAGACATCGCTCTCCCATCAGCTACTCAGAACGAAATCAACGAGGAGGCAGCTAAGGCTCTCATCGCCAACGGCGTAATCGCAGTAAGCGAGGGTGCTAACATGCCTTCTACTCCAGAGGCTATCAAGGTATTCCAGGATGCTAAGATTCTCTACTCTCCAGGTAAGGCTGCCAATGCAGGTGGTGTTGCAGTATCAGGTCTTGAGATGAGCCAGAACTCAGAGCGTCTGAAGTGGTCTCGTGAGGAGGTTGATGCTAAGCTCCACGACATCATGAACGATATTCACGCTAACTGCGTGAAGTATGGTACAGAGCCAGACGGTTACGTAAATTACGTAAAGGGTGCAAACGTAGCCGGCTTCCTGAAGGTAGCTAAGGCTATGATGGCTCAGGGCATTGTATAAGACATCTTTTATTTTTGGTGATGATTAAAATTCATTCCAGAGTATTTAAATATCAAATAGCGGGTCTGTGAAAGATCCGCTATTTTTTGTGTTTACTCCCTCCCCCACTCCTTCTTTACATCAAAGCAGGGACAGGCTTTGTTGGCAAATTCATTATGACCATGAATCGTAGCTAATGGATATTCCTCCTTCAGCTGCTCGATGAGCGAACGCATTGCCGCTTTCTGGTCTCGGGTTCTTGTGTCCTTCGGCTTGCCTTTCTTCGATAAGCCGCCGATGTAACAGACGCCTATGCTGATGGAATTGTGGCCCTTGCAATGGGCGCCAACCTCCTCTATCGCACGACCTACATGAATGCTGCCGTCACGATAAATCACGAAATGATAACCTATGCAGCGCAGTCCGCGCTCACGGTGCCAGCGGTCAATATCCGCTACGGTGAAGTTGCGACCTTCCTTGGTCGCACTGCAATGAATGATGATTTCTTTTATCTTACGCATGATATTGAATATTAATTATTGAAAAATAAGCAGATAATTAAGGGGGATTTCGTCAACACCCCAATCCCTGATAAACAGATTGACTCTGCACGGTAGATGCTTTTTCTTCATCCTCTTGAATTCCTCATCCAACAACTGGCAAAATTCATTATAGCATTTTTCTGATTGCGTAACGATTCCGGTATAATGAGACTTGCCCAGAATGATACTCTTGTTTCTCAGACGTAGCGGACCGTTGCCAGGCACGAAGCGAGCTCTGCGCCTAACAGTACGAGGCACGTAATTGGATCTTAACAGAATAACAGGCTTGATAACAATTTCATATTTTCCTCTTTCATACTTATTTTTCTTCTTTGCCTCCGACACCTTCTTTTGCTTGGTAGGAATGAGAGAAATCTTATAACGTCCTGCTGGCAAATGACGGTTAGGACGTTCTAAGGTGTCGCAGAAAATCTTGCCACCTATAACCATTGTGCCATCCACACTCCATGGAGTGAAGCGACGGCGGAATATATTGATGTTCATGATAATTTACAATTAATAATTGATAATGAATAATTGGATCAAGGCCGGCCATTAAGGCTGATTTAAGAACCGAAAAACTTAATGACCCTTAATGACCTTGACCCTTAATGACACCCTCTTTAGACTGTAGGAGAAACTTTCTGATAGCGCATGTCAGGTAATACACAGATTAACCCCTGACGTTTCCAGTTCTTTAGCATCTGTTTTACCGTCTCATGGGTGGCACTTGCTCCCTTAAGTGCAATGCTCTGCTGCTCTGCCTGTTCGAAGGTGAAGGTTACGTCCAGCCGCTCAAAGATGGAATCATTCTTACCTCTGCGACTTCTGTCGTAAGCAGACTGACTGCAATAATTCTTGGATGAGAAAGCATCTTCTATTCGGCTACGAAAGAAGTAAAGCGCATTATCCAACTGATAGTCAGCCAGCACATCAAAGACATTCAGCATAGTTGGTGTCTGCATCTTTACGAGCATTCCCTTCCACAAATCAGGTGACTCTTTCAGCAGTTTCTCGGCTCCATTGAAACCATGCTTCTGGATCAGCGTTTCCAGAACCTTGCAGAGCATGATGCAGGTCATCATTCTCATGGTGGTTGGACAGATACGGAAACGCTGGCGGGCTTTCACCTTGTCGTCATTTTTCATCGTTTCCAGTCTTATCTGTTCCAGCCATTCCCTACCCTTATCCTCCAGCTTTGGCAGAACCACCTCACCGGTCAGCAAAGGCAGAAGATGAGCAATCTGAATGATGCGGTCGCGCTGGCGTTCGTTCATCACATACATGTTGTCAGAAAGTGGAGTGAAGGTATTATCGGGCGTTTTTGCCACGATGATACGGCTCTGGAAACCATCCGTATAATTGCTTACTACTCGATAGAGCGCATCAGGAGTGCCGCACATCACCACGTTCCATAACAGTCTGTCTATATGAACATTCACTGCATCCGCACTTCTTGCTTCACGCTCATAGCTTGTTCCGTCGTAAGCCTGTCTCAACATAACGGAAAAGTCACTCATCGCCGATTTCCACTTCTGCGCTACGGTGTCAGCTTCCGGAGTAAACGAGAAGGCGTGCTTGCCTTCTGTGTTAGCCAGTCGTTCTGCCAGATTCGCCACCGTATTGTTCAGTGTCAAGCATCTTACAGGCAGTTTCGGCTCTTCCGGCTGCTCCTTCTTGTTCTTGGCTGCACGTTTCTTGGCTCGCCATTCATCCTCCTTCTGCTGATACATTTTGTCCATTTCCTTCACTTCCGAAGTCCATGCGTCAATCACGGGGTCAATACTTCCCTTGCCAGATGCAAAATCACCGGCGATGTAAGAGATGAGGTTGAGTGAGTTCATCTTGCCGTGAACGGAAACCTTCACGCCCGTAGCGAGCATTCCGATGGCAGGACAGATGGCAGTGATTACAGGCAGTGCCAGTGCCGGACCCACTGCGCTGATGGAATCCCGAATGCCTTGCGGCAACTTAGGCAGCGCATTATAATAGAACAGATCGTCCTTGGCGTTAGCCTCGTCCAGCGCATTTACCAGCGCCTCATTGTCAGCCGCCGAACCACCACCCGCATTTCCTTGCTTCATTCTTTCCTGCCGGATGGCTGAGAGCACATCCTTCAGTCGCTTAGGCATTTGCGTGATTTTCTCGTTCAATGCCGAGTTGATGCAAGCCATCTTTTCCTGTTCTGGAAACCCATCGTAGCAGGGAATAATCTGAGCCAGCAGATTGCGGTCAAAACCACAGATGTGGCGCAGGTTCACAGCCAGCTCAAAGGTCAGCGTATTGCGGTTAGAGCGCATCGGCTCCTGCCCATCATTATACAGTTGCCACCACTTCTTAATGATTTCCCCATAAGGAATCCCGAGATAATTGTCCTGAGAGACAGAGGGAGTCGAAGCTGATGTAGCAGCAGAGGAGGACGCAGAAGAAGATGAAGGAGCAGAAGATGACGCAGCAGAAGAAGAAATTCTCGAATCCTTAAATTCCTGACTCTTTAAAGCCCCCTGAGAATTCTGGATTTCCTTCCAAGGCATAAAATGCTTGTTCGCCTTGTGCGCTCCTTCCGGCAGTTCCTCGTTTCCGTATCTTTCACGTTCTTCCAGCACTTTCCCTTCAGCAGCCACGGCAGCCTCATCGTATTCATCCTTGAAGAGCCGTGGCGAAAGGAATAGCAGATCTTCATCATCCGATGTGGTAGTGAAGTAAACCCGATTAATGTCGTGAGCCGAAGTATCCATTTCGCACTTGAGCATCGTAGCAATTCGTACCTGATTCTCCAGAACCGTCTTGCCCTTTTCGCGTTCAAACACCGCATGTCCGCCTTGTCGTGCACTGCGTTCCAGCATCAGCAGTCCGTACTTATCCGGTTCCTTCAGCAGCAGCTTGGCAGCCTTGGCAAAAGCCTCCGGCTCATCCATATCAAATCCGAAAGCACCGCTTGGCAGTTTCATTCCCTTCACCACGCCTTGCGGATAATGGCCGGAGTAGTTAAACTGCACCAGTCTCCGTTTCGCAGCATCGTTTCCGGCACGAGCCAGGCGAAGATTCGCCTTCTGCTCATTGCTTCCACGCAGCTGCTTATACTCCTCTTCCGAGGTGATGGAGCGGGCAACCTTGTGTCCGTTCTCCACCTTAATTAAATAACAACTCATCTATCTGTTTCTAATTTTACATGTGTGGGAATTGATAGAAGTTAAAGAAGTTATCACTCCCTACGGTCGTTCGGGAAGTTAAAAGACAATAGTCTTTCTGGCGTAAACGTAGGACATTTGTCCCTTAACTTCCCTCTAACTTCCTTAACTTCCCTTAACTCCCCCACATGCGAAAGTTCAGTTTTCCCTTATCGTTTTAATTGATAATCCACTACCGCATCAGCCCCCTCTGCAGCCTCAACAGCCAACGTTTGGGCGATGTTGATTCCCTCATGGCAGAACACCTTCAAGGTAAGCTGAACAGCACCGTCCTTGGTTTTGCTCACACGACCATGCGCCAGTTTCTTAATCAGTTCCGACTGAGTTCTGAGGCGGTGCTGAACTACGAAATCAAACGTTCCGTCTGGCATTTGCTGAGCCACGCCCATCGAACGGAATCGAGGAACCTTATTCACCCCCGATTCCTGAGGACTGAAGAGGAAATACTGCTTAGCGTCATAGTAAGCCATTCCACCCAACTGCACATGCTGGCAGTCATTATTATTCACCTGCTGGTTCTGAACATTATTCTGAGCATTGTTCTGAACCTTGTTTACTTTCTTAACCATAATCTGAATTGAATTTTAGGAGAAGAAACATCCGGATTGTTGCGCGCTTTACCATGGAAAATCCTCCTCTGTTTCAACTCAGTTTTACTTTTTACCCTTTATAGTAACGTGGTTGCAAAGGGTTAAGTTTTTTTTACCTTTTTACTTTTTTACCCTTTATGGTAACGTGGTTGCAAAGGGTTAAGGTTCTTTTTACCTTTTTACTTTTTTACCCTTTTACCTTTTAAAAGCCTTTTCAATGTCCGTAACCAGAATATCCTGATAAACCTGACCATTGTGCTCATGGGTAGTAAACCGGAACGTAACAGCCACCAGCTCGCCCGGAGCATACTTACACTGGGCCATATTGCCCAGCATAGCGGCAGCATACTGGTTCTCATACTTTCCGCCCATCTCCTGGAGAACGATGTTGCATTTCATCATCTGTCCGTTCTCACTTTTCTGACTCTGCACAGCGAAGGTCTCGCCCTGCTGCACCACTCTCATAATCTGAGTATACATATTATATAATTGTACGAAGAGGTTTCAAGAGCACCAAACCATTTCAGCGTTGTCTTGTTTCTTCGACGATGCAAAGATATAATGATTTCCAAACGTAAAAGCAAAAAAAATCCTCCACGAATCCGTTTGGGGGATGTGGGGGATATAGTTTATATTTTTAGGGGATACTATTGGGGGATACTATCTGAACTTTTCCACTCTTTTTGTATTTATCACCTTTCCCGGCTTAGCATACTTGGCGTCTTGAAATTCATCATCCAACTTGTCAGCAATCTCTCTGTAAATGTCACAACATTGTGGCGCATCACAATCAGTAAGTGTCCATTCATTATAGTCATTTTGCTTGAAATAAGAATTTATCTCATGAAAATCGGCCGTAGAACATTTTAGTAAGGTACTGAATGCAGAATTGATCTGGTCAATGAAAAGACGCTGAGTTGACTTCTTCAGCCAATTCTTGTTGAAGAAAACCTTATAAACAATAAACCAATGTTTCTGGGCGTTGAGCGTTTTGTCTTCGATTAAGTCTTTAAGTTTAAGCATCAGCTTGTCTACATCCACATTCTCCTTGAATGCGATGTTCTTGAATACGGCTTCAGCCTTCATTCTGCTATGCTCCTTGGCAATCTGATAAGAAAGATACTTATCGAGAAAATCGTAAATATCGTTGTAGGTCTGTTCTTTCTGTTCCAGAATATAAGCAACAATCAGTTTGATATTCCTGCCATTGTTGTGAAATACCTGTCCGAATCGGCAAGCGAAAAGAATATTAGCCCGTTCTACGACAATGGTATTCTTCAGCTGGGTAGCATCAGGATAGATAAGCGCTTCATCCTGGCTGTCCTGCATGTAGATTAGCTCCAATCTCTCCTCATTTTCCTCACGATAACGTTTCAGTACCTTCCGGAACAGGTCTTCGTAATAGGTTTCACTGATGAAGGATTGTCTGAAACCATGAAATCCCTCATCAAGCATGAGGATGATGTCATTGATCATTTTGCGCATTTCTTCTCCTTCATAGTCTTTATAGTTGGTAAGCATAGGTTCCAATTCTATCTTAACCTGATAGAATCGCTCTTTCTTATCATCCAGCAAAGACCATGCAATATTTTCTTTCAACAAATTCAGTAAATCGAAAATATCTCTCACATAATTACGCAAGATTAGTTTCCAGGCTGTTATTACTTCCTCTTTGTTTGTTTCCACTTCTTCTTTGCCCAAAAGGCGAAAGCTGAATTTGAATCGGGCGGCTTTATCTTCCAGCAATGTCAGTTGCTCATCTTGTTCCTCTGTCTGCATGTTACTTTCTAGGTTTAGTTTGTTATGTTGTTTAAATAAGCGGCATGGGGTTCCCTGTAAGTACCGGTATTCGGGTACCTGCAAGAACCTTCGGTAAGGTACAAACAAGTACTGCCCACGCCGTAGAGGAGTGGACGCCTTGCTGTCACCGTCTTCTTACCGAATTTCTGAATTTGCAGGTTCTGAATACCGTAGAAGTGTCAGATAATCAGCGTCAATATCTATATGTTATTTTCTCTTGTTTACTTTCTGTTTCTTACTTCAAATTTTAAAGGGTTTATACTACGTTATCTTCACTGTCCGCCCAGTGGTCGCATTGGCGCATCACGGTTTCCAGCGCCTTTTCTGCACCCTCTGGTGGATACTTATACTTTTTGAGCAGTCGCTTCACCATCACTCGCATCTTCGCCCTCGCCGATTCCTTCCGGTTCCAGTCGATGGTGCGGTTGCGGTGCAGTACTTCCGTCAGTTCCCGGGTCAGCGCCACAAACTCCTCGTCGGAGTAAGCCTGCCGCACTCCTTCGGGCGTGGAGAGCGCATCATAGAAGGCCTTCTCCTCGGGCGAAAGTCCCAGGTCGTTGCCCTCTGCCTCTGCCTGCTTCATCTGCTGAGCCATCTTTAACAGTTCCTCTATCACTTCCTCGTTGGTGAGCAAGCCCTTCAGATAGTTGGAGAGACTCTGGCTGAGCATGTCGGAGAAGAGGTCGCTCTGAACCACGTTGGTCTTCTGCTGCTGCTTGATTTTCTCTTTCATCAGTTTGGTGAGCAGTTCCACGGCAAGATTCCGCTCCTTCATGTTCTTCACCTCCTGGATAAAGGCGTCGTCGAAGAGCGAGAATTCTATCTGGCGGTCACCGAAGAGATTGATTACTCCGTCGGTCTTCACACTCTGACGGAGCAGGTCGCCGATGCGCTCGTTGATTTCATGGCGGCTGATCTTGCCCTTCTGCGAGAGTTTGAGCATCATCACGCGCAGCGCATCCATGTAGCACACCTCAGCCTTCTGCTGCTCATTCAGAAGCGAACGGCAGAGCGTGGTGGCGTTGTGAAGCAGATTGCTGTGCTCCATGAAATTCTTCTTGCGCTGAACCATGGCTGGAGAGCTCAGGAAGTTGGCTCCGCTCGTAATGGCGAAGGCACGCTTCGAGTTGTCCTGCTCGAAGAAGCCGGAATAGTCGAAACCATGAAGCTGGTCACGGCAGATTTCCATCTCTTCCTTCCATTTCACCAGGGCGGTCTTGGCGATGTCTGGGTCTCCAAAGCGGCGGCGGTCACGGTTGGTGTACTGCTGCATGGCACTCTTCAGCGCCTGCGCAATGCCTACGTAATCCACGATCAGTCCGCCTTCCTTGCCCGGGAACACGCGGTTTACACGAGCTATTGCCTGCATCAGGTTATGACCGCTCATCGGCTTATATACGTACATGGTGGCGAGCGACGGAACATCGAAGCCCGTAAGCCACATGTCTCTTACGATGGCGATTTTCATCTCATCGTCGTTGTCCTTGAATTTTCTTGCCAGTTCCTTCTTGTAGGCTTCGTTGCCGATAATCGGCTGCCAGTCTTCGGGGTCTTGGTTCGAACCGCTCATCACTACCTTTACCTTCTCCGTCCACTGGGGACGAAGTTCCAGCATCTTGCGGTAGATTTTGATGGCGATGCTTCGGGTCAGTGCCACGATCATTGCCTTGCCGGTGAGTTCCTGCGCACGGTTTTCCTCGTAGTGCTTCACAATATCCCTTACCAGCGTGTCGATGGTGGCGTCTTCGCCCAGGAGTACTTCCAGCCGGCTGTGCTCCTGCTTTGCCTGCCTGATCTGCTCCTCGGTGGCTCCCTCATCGGCTAGGTTGTCGAACTCATCGTTCAGCAGCTTCATCGTGTCTTCGTCGAGGTTCAGATTCACCACACGGCTCTCGTAATAGACCGGACGGGTGGCTCCATCATCTACCGCCTGACTCATGTCGTAAACGTCGATGTAGTTGCCGAACACTTCCTCCGTGTCTCTGTCGCGGTCGCTGATAGGCGTTCCGGTGAAGCCGATAAATGAGGCGCCTGGCAGGGCTTCTCTCATCTTCTGGCTGAATCCCTTCTTCATCGTCAGACTTTTGTTGTCCCAGTGCTCCTCGCCGTATTGCGAGCGGTGCGCCTCATCGGTCATCACGATGATGTTGCGGCGGGTGGAGAGTGCCGAGTCGCCTTCTTCAAACTTCTGAATGGTGGTGAAGATGATTCCCCCACTCTTTCGGTTACGGAGCAGATTGCCCAGGTCTTCACGGCTCTGGGCGTTCTGTGGTTCCTGACGAAGGAAGTCCTGGCAGCGGCAGAACTGACCGAAGAGCTGGTTGTCGAGGTCCTTGCGGTCGGTTACCACCACGATGGTTACTTCGGGCAGTCGCTGCACCAGCTGGTGGGCGTAGAACACCATGGAGAGGCTCTTGCCCGAACCCTGCGTGTGCCAGAACACGCCGATTTTTCCGTTGCCTTCCACTGCGGTACGGGTGCGCTGCAGGGCTTTACCTACGGCGTAGTACTGATGGTAGGCGGTAAGAATCTTGGCGTATTTGCCCTGGTTCTTGTCGAAGCAGATGAAGTTCTGCAGGATGTCGAGCAGTCGCTGCTGCTGGAACATGCCGAGGAAGAAGGTGCGATAGTCAGCAAAGAGGGTTGACTCGTATGAGCCGTCTATGGTCTTCCATTCCATGTAGCGGTCTTGCTTGGCGGTGATGGTTCCGGCACGGGTCTCGCTCATGTCGCTGATTACGTTGAAGGCGTTGTAGCTGAAGAGGCTCGGAATGCTCTGCTGATAGTTCTTAATCTGCTTGTAGGCATCTTCTACGGTTGCATCTTCGGAAATGGCACTTTTCAGCTCCACCACCACGAGGGGCAATCCGTTGACCATCACCACCATGTCGCAGCGCTTGTTCTTATACTCTTCTACTCGCCACTGGTTCACCACCTTGAAGAGGTTTCTTTCGGGATGGTCGAAGTCGATGAGTCTCATCAGGGCTGTTCGTTCTTCGCCATTCTGCTGGAATCCCACCTCCAGACCGTTTTGCATCCAGAGTGTAAACTGCTCGTTGTTCTGTTCTAAAGTACCGATGCTGATGTTGGCGATTTGCTTGATTCCTTCATCCATTACATCGGCTGGCAGTTGAGGATTAAGCCGTCGCATCGAGGCGACCAAATCGGCACGATAGAAGGGCTCCTTATAGTCGCGCTCCACGTCGTAGCCACATTCGTACGCATAGCCGAGTTCGTCTCGGAACAGGGCAATGAGCGTTTGCTCGTATGCGTCTTCGGTGAATTTCTTGTCGTCTGCCATAATGTTAATATTTTATATTTTCTTTCTCGTTATTTTCTTTCGTTGCTCTTCTTATTCCGGGACTTCCAGCTCGCCTGACATTAAGCGAGGGAGAAGGGTGTCACGGAGGAGGGAGAGGCGGGAGTTCTCTTCATAAGTTACAGCCATTCTTTTATATATTGAATCCAAAGTAAGGCATAAATCCTTTATTTGGTTAATATCACTAGGAAAAGCGCAAGTATATTCTGGAACAGCCTTCTTACTCATATGTAGAACAGTAGTTCCGTTTACATAGCCTAATGCATGTTCTTTAAACCTTGATGTAGATAATATACAATACAAGAGTCCATTTGTTACTCCATCTTTTTTTGAAATTACCTTTGTCAAATCCATAGACATTATTAATTTTTCGTATCCACCCTTAGACAAAACGATTGCAGGATTTCCTACGATTTCTGCATTTTGGGTCAAGTCTGTATGAGCTACCAACACATCAAACATATCTACGAATTGCGATTCCTTAATCTTCTTTGAAATTACAATTTCTTTGTAACCCTCTGTTTTAAATCCGCCCTTTCTTTCAAAGTTTTTTATCGTTGCCATTGCAATATTAGAACTTTGAAGTTCACTTCCCTTATAAGAATAACCAGATACATTATCCAATATTTCATTCAAGGAAATAACTTTCCATCCTTCCGGAATCATTCCCAATTCACTATCAACGAACTTACCATCCTTGAAAGGCTCAAAGTCAACGAACCAATTCTTGAAAATAGCCTGCGCCATCTCCTCCAAATCAGCATTTATCTTATTGTTCAACTCTATCTTCCGGTCGAGAGAAGAAAGGATGGAAGCAATGCGGCGCTGGTCGTCTAGCGGAGGCAGCTTAATATCTATTAATCTAAAAGTAGATGTTGCTCTTGCTAAAGCAGGTACTCCTACTTGCGAAGCATTTGCAAGTATCTTATACTGACCTTCTCTTGTGTGAAAATAATAAACGAGATATTGAACATCAACAAGATCTGCTTTACAACGAAAGCGAAATTGACTTTGCGAAATAACATATCTGTCATATTTCGAATTAACAGGAACATAAACTATCTGTCCTAATGTTCCTCTATGAGTTACTATAATATCACCTCTATGAGCATTACATTTCTTAAGAGAATCTGCCTTTTCTTTTGTCAAATAGCCAAAGCTATCTTCTTGAAGCTTAAAGCCTTGCAAATTTGAACCGTTGAGGATTGGAACACCATTATCAACATAGAATTCTTTTTTGACATCAGAGCCAAAAGGTCCCATGGAGATTTCTTCAATCAGTTCATCCATTTTATAATGCTTCCACTCCATACTTTACACCTCCCATCCAATTTTCTTCAACTGCAATCTGATCTCTTCTTCCTGCTTCTTGCTTTCCTCAAACAGCTGCTTCAGCTCACCGGTAAGATTCGTCATCTTCTCCTCAAAAGGCACTCCGTCGCCTTCGTCTTCAGCGATTCCTACGTATCTTCCCGGTGTCAGGATGAAGTCCTGAGCAGCAATCTGCTCGGTGGTGCATACGGCACAGAAGCCCTTCTCATCCTCCAGCGTTCCCTGCTGGAAAGCATGGAAGGTGTCAGAGATTTTCTTAATATCCGTATCGGGCATCAGTTCACGAAGCTTGCGGGTTACCATTGAGCCCAGATTACGAGCGTCGATAAACACAGTCTTGCCCTTCTGCGCCTTGTTACGGCTGATAAACCAAAGACTTACAGGAATGCCCGTACTGTAGAATAGCTGCGAAGGCAAAGCCACGATTCCCTCTACCAGGTCGGCTTCGATGATGGCTTGGCGAATCTGTCCCTCGCCGCCACTCTGACTCGAAAGCGCACCATTCGCCAGCACCAAACCTATCTTTCCGTTAGGTGCCAGATGGTGAATCATGTGCTGCATCCACGCAAAGTTGGCGTTGCCAGCTGGTGGCAAACCATACTGCCAGCGCACATCTTCCTGAAGCGCACTCTGTCCCCAATCGCTGAGATTGAAAGGAGGATTGGCAAGAATGTAATCTGCCTTCAGCGTAGGGTGCTGGTCATCATAGAAAGTGTCGGCAAAGACATTGCCCAGGTTCGCATCCAAGCCACGGATGGCAAGGTTCATGTGCGCCATCTTCCACGTATCAGGGTTTGCCTCCTGACCGTAGATGCTAATCTTGCGCAGGTTTCCCTTGTGGCGCTCTATAAACTTGGCGCTCTGCACAAACATACCACCGCTTCCGCAGCAAGGGTCATAGACTCTGCCCTCGTAAGGCTCCAGTATCTCTACCAGCGTGCGGACAATGCAGGAAGGCGTATAGAACTCGCCACCATTCTTGCCCTCCAGGCTGGCAAACTGCTGCAGACAGTATTCGTAGGTTCTGCCCAGCAGGTCTTTCTCCTCGCCAGCATCGTGCATTTCTATGTTCGTAAAGAGATCTACCACGTCGCCCAGACGACGCTTGTCCAGCTCCGGACGGGCGAAATTCTTAGGCAGAATGCCCTTCAGTCTTTCGTTCTCACGCTCAATGGCGGTAAGTGCTTCATCTATTATCACGCCTATTTCCGGTGTGTGGGCAGCAGCACTAATCTTGCTCCATCGGGCTTCAGCAGGCACGAAGAAGATGTTCTCGGCGGTGTATTCGTCCTTATCTTCCGGGTCGGCGTATTCGTCGCCCTGCAGCTCCTGGAACTTCTGTTCGAAGCGGTCGCTGATGTATTTCAAGAAGATGAGTCCGAGCACCACGCCCTCGTATTGCGAAGCGCTGAGGTTGCCTCTCAGAATATCGGCAGCCTTCCATATTTTCTCTTCAAAACCAATGCTGATTGTATCTTGTTTCTTAGCCATAATATGTTTATTTTTCTACGAGCACAAGCTTCCATTTCTCATTCTGCAGAACGAGGGTTCCGTTGTTGTCCGTAATGGTGAATATCTGATTATCTATCTGTATTTTATTCTCCTTTATTAAATAGGTGTAGTGACCGCAAGGGATGATTTCGGTGGTTGTTTGGGTCACTTTTCCGTTGTCATCGAAGTGGTTCACTTCTTCCGTTTCGGAGAAATAAATGTTGTCTGAGGTAAAATGGCAGGACAAAGGAGCCTCTTTTACGTCGATAAAGAGACTTCCAACGCGCTGATAAAGCTCTGAAATCTGCCAATTATGGGCTAAAAATGTGGTTTCGTAATGAAAAAACTCTGATTTTTCTGTTTCTTCGTCGCTAGAACAGGCGGTGGAAGAAAGCATAAAAAAAGCGACTATTATCATATAAAAATAAGATAATATTCGCCTGCGGATAAGAACATGATGATATTGGGCTAACTTTGCCTGAGCAAAATTACCCCCCCCTAAAGCTTTGTACAACAAGAAGTTACACTTTTTCATCTTAGTATTGTTATTATGTAGTTTCTAGCTTTTCGGACTATTGCTACGTCAATATTTTGTTAATTGCTAGCAAAGATAATAAAAAGTTGGCAAACCCAAGAATTTTATCACGTTATTTAACGGAAAAATGCAAAATATAGGGGTTAGGAAGATGTCTTATCCCCCTCTAGTATGGGCAAAAAATGCCCCTCCTCGACATTAAATCCGCCTCTAACATGACGTATTTTTGACAAAACACAACATGAAAAAGGGATAAAAATGTAGAATCGCACAACATATCAGCTAACTAAAGTGACTTAATATGTAGATAATTATCATACACAAAATATTAGAGTATGAATATAACGAAATACACATAACACACTAACAACCAACGCATTCAGACATACACACAACCTATATCAGGCAAAACTCACAAGTTCATCTAGCGTGTCATTAAGGGTCAAGGTCATTAAGGGTCATTTTCATTTTCGGGGGAGAAAACTCCCCTATAGTATATATAAATAAATATTTATATATACTATAGCTTAAAATGACACTTTCATTTTTCTAAATGACCCTTAATGACACTGACCCTTAATGACACGCTTGTTTTTCATCCGTACTTTTCCCATTGTGGATTGTTTTGCAATAAAGTTCAGATAGAAAATCAATAGAACTTATTGTATTACAGATACTTATAGCTTTTCTCGCATAGAAAGTTAGGGTGAAAGCTTGCATTCTGCCCGAAAATGTTGTATCTTTGCACCGGCAATCGA
>ENA-OPSQ01001242-OPSQ01001242.1-human-gut-metagenome-genome-assembly--contig:-NODE-1242-length-18209-cov-3.355404_pt1 | contig 18209 bp, 10 predicted proteins | sample MGYA00241456_ERZ501904 | MGnify/ENA primary metagenome ERZ501904 (study PRJEB25962, sample SAMEA2042452) | human gut metagenome | biome: human gut; feature: human-associated habitat; material: faeces...
GACGGCTACGTCGTGCTCGCCTCCGAAACCGGTGTGCTGCCGGAAGTCGCCGAGGAGCATATCGTCACCAAGGGCCGTCTGGAACCGGGCAAGATGTTCCTCGTCGACACCGACGAGGGTCGCATCATCCCCGACGAGGAAATCAAGAAGACTCTTGCCAGCCAGCACCCCTACCGCAAGTGGGTGGAAGGCAACTCCGTGGAATTGAGTCAGCTGCCCAAGCGCGAGCACGTCAACCACTCCGGTCAGTCCGTGCAGCGTCGTCAGCGCGCCTTCGGCTACACCGAGGAAGATCTGAAGCTGCTGCTCGCCCCAATGTCCAACACCGGCAAGGAGCCGCTCGGCTCCATGGGCAACGATACGCCGCTCGCCGCGCTGTCCAAGCACAGCCGCATGCTGTTCGATTACTTCACCCAGAAGTTCGCGCAAGTCACCAACCCGCCGCTCGACTGGGAACGTGAGAAGATCGTGACCAGCCTCGAATCCGCCATCGGTCCCGAGCCGAACCTGCTGGCCGATTCCGAACTGCACGCCAAGAAGATCCTCATCCCGCTGCCGGTGCTCAACTCCGACGAGATGGCACAGCTCAAGCGCCTCGACCGCGCCAAGATTCTCGGTGGCTATTACAAGCCGTTCATCGTCAAGGGCCTTTACCAGGTGGCCGGCGGCGGACAGGCACTGAAGGACCGTCTTGACGAGATCTTCCAGGAGATCGACGAGGCGATTGAGAACGGTGCCAACTTCCTGGTGCTGTCCGACCGCGATTCCAACTATGCGTGGGGTCCGATTCCATCGTTGCTGCTCACTTCCGCAGTGCAGCCCCATCTGCTGCGCCGCCACACGCGTACGCAGATCTCCATGGTGGTCGAAGCCGGCGATGTACGCGAAATCCACCATGTGGCACTGCTGATCGCCTATGGCGCTGCCGCGGTGAACCCGTATCTGGCATTCGAATCCGTCGAAGACCTCTCCCGCAAGGGCTACCTCAAGGTCGACGCGGACACCGCCGTGAAGAACCTCACCAAGGCCCTCTCCACCGGTGTGCTCAAGATCATGTCCAAGATGGGCGTCTCCACCATCATGAGCTACCGTGGAGCGCAGCTGTTCGAAGCGGTCGGTCTCAACAAGGACGTCATCGACGAGTACTTCACCGGCACCACGTCCCGCGTGGGTGGCGTGGGCCTTGACGAGATCGCCGAAGAAGTGGCCATCCGTCACCGCGTGGCCTACCCGAACCAGTGGAGCGCATCCCCGCACCGCAACCTGCGCACCGGCGGCGACTACAAGTGGCGTCGCACCGGCGAGGACCACCTCAACGATCCCGAGGCCATCTTCCTGCTTCAGCAGTCCACCCAGCGTGGCGACTACCAGATGTTCAAGAAGTATTCGCACCACATCAACGACACGTCGAACCGACTCATGACCCTGCGTGGCCTGATGAAGTTCAACACCAACCGCAAGCCCATCGACATCGCCGAAGTCGAGCCGGCCTCCGAGATCGTCAAGCGCTTCTCCACCGGTGCCATGAGCTACGGCTCCATCTCGCAGGAAGCACACGAGACGCTCGCCATCGCCATGAACTCGATTGGCGCACGCTCCAACTCCGGTGAGGGCGGCGAATCCGACGATCGTATCAACGACCCGCAGCGCTACAGCCGCATCAAGCAGATCGCGTCCGCTCGCTTCGGCGTGACCTCCGATTACCTCGTGCACGCCACCGATTTGCAGATCAAGCTCGCCCAGGGCGCCAAGCCTGGTGAGGGTGGCCACCTGCCCGGAGCCAAGGTCCCGCCGTGGATCGCCAAGGTCCGTCACGCCACCCCGGGCGTGGAGCTCATCTCCCCGCCGCCGCACCACGACATCTACTCCATCGAGGACCTGGCAGAGCTGATCTATGACCTGAAAAATGCAAACAAGTATGCAGATATTTCCGTAAAACTGGTTTCCGAGGCTGGTGTTGGTACGGTCGCTGCCGGTGTTGCAAAAGCCGGAGCACAGACTGTTCTGATCTCCGGATACGACGGAGGTACCGGAGCGGCACCGAGAAGTTCCATCCACAATGCAGGACTTCCGTGGGAGCTTGGACTTGCAGAGACACATCAGACACTGATCATGAACGGACTTCGTAACCGTGTACGTATCGAGACAGACGGTAAGCTGATGAGCGGCCGTGACGTTGCTATCGCAGCGCTTCTCGGTGCAGAGGAATTCGGTTTTGCAACTGCTCCCCTTGTAACTATGGGCTGCGTGATGATGAGAGTCTGCAACCTGGATACCTGCCCGGTTGGCGTTGCTACCCAGAATCCGGAACTCCGCAAGAGATTCCGTGGAAAACCGGAGTATGTGGAGAACTTCATGAGATTTATCGCACAGGAACTGAGAGAGTACATGGCACGTCTTGGCGTTGCAACCATCGACGAGATGGTAGGCCGTACAGATCTTCTTACCGTTTCTGACAGCGTACAGGAGCCACATAAGGGCAAAGTTGACTTAAGTGCGATCCTGAATAACCCATATGCAGGAAAAGGCAAAGTTACTTTTGATCCGAAAGCGGTATACAATTTCAACCTTGAGAAAACTCTGGATGAAAAAGTTCTGGTTAAGAAATGTGCACCGGCAATCCAGAAAGGTGAGAAAGTTTCCGTTGATGTAAATGTTACCAATACAGACCGTGCATTCGGTACCATCCTTGGCTCTGAGATCACAAGAAACCACAAAGAGGGTCTTCCGGAAGATACCGTAACTGTAAACTGTACAGGTGCAGGCGGACAGAGCTTCGGTGCATTTATCCCGAAAGGACTGACACTGAAACTTACCGGCGACAGCAATGACTACTTCGGAAAAGGACTTTCCGGTGGCAAGCTGATCGTTAAAGTACCGGAGAAGGCCGGATACAAGGCAGAGGATAACATCATCGTCGGAAACGTGGCTCTCTATGGCGCAACCAGCGGAACTGCATTTATCAACGGTGTTGCAGGTGAGCGTTTTGCAGTTCGTAACTCCGGTGCAGTGGCAGTAGTTGAGGGTGTTGGTGAGCACGGATGCGAGTACATGACCGGTGGCCGTGTGGTAGTTCTCGGAAAAACCGGAAAGAACTTCGCGGCAGGTATGAGCGGCGGTATCGCTTATGTTCTTGATGTGGACAACGTTCTTTACAAGAACCTTAACAAAGCAATGATCTCCATTGAAAAAGTGGATAATAAATATGATAAAAAAGAGCTTCGTGATCTCATCGAGGCTCATGTGGAAGCAACAGGCTCCGAGATCGGTAAGAAGGTGCTGGCTGATTTTGATTCCTATCTGCCTCACTTCAAAAAACTCATTCCGGATGAGTACAAGAGAATGATCACATTAAGTGCAAAGCTGGAAGAAAAAGGTCTGACCAGCCAGCAGGCACAGATGGAAGCATTCTATGAGAGCATCGGCGTGAAACATTAAGGAGGATGAGGAAATGGGAAAGCCAACTGGATTTTTAGATTATGAAAGAGAAACGGCAAAAGTTCTGCCGCCAAAAGAACGTATTCAGAATTTCAACGAATTTCGTATTCCGTTAAATAAAGAAAAACAGAAACTTCAGGGAGCACGCTGCATGGCCTGCGGCGTTCCCTTCTGCCAGGCAGGTATGATGATCGGCGGAATGGCTTCCGGCTGCCCGCTTCACAACCTGGTTCCTGAGACAAACGATCTTGTATACACAGGAAACTGGAAACAGGCATTTCTTCGTCTGAACAAGACCCACAGTTTTCCGGAGTTTACTTCAAGAGTATGCCCGGCACTCTGTGAAGCTGCCTGTACCTGCAACCTGAACGGAGATCCGGTCAGCACAAAGGAAAATGAGAAAGCCATTATCGAGACTGCCTATGCAGAAGGCTGGGTAAAACCACAGATCCCGCCTGTCCGCACAGGAAAGACAATCGCAGTCATCGGAAGCGGCCCTTCCGGACTGGCAGCAGCACAGCAGCTGAACCGCCGTGGTCACAGCGTAACCGTATTTGAAAGAAACGACCGTATCGGAGGACTTCTCCGCTATGGTATCCCGAATATGAAACTGGAGAAAAAAGTCATCGACCGCAGACTGAAACTGATGGAAGAGGAAGGCGTGAAGTTTGTCACCAACATCAACGTTGGTGTGGACATTACCGCGGAGCAGCTTCTGAAAGATTATGACCGTGTCCTTCTCTGCTGCGGAGCTTCCCATCCGAGAGATATCAAGGTTCCAGGAAGAGATGCAAAAGGAATCTACTTTGCAGTGGATTTCCTGAAACAGGTAACAAAAAGCCTTCTGGATACCGATTTTGCAAAATTCCCATATGAGCTTGCAAAAGGCAAACATGTTCTGGTCATCGGCGGTGGTGATACCGGAAATGACTGTGTGGGAACTTCCATCCGTCTTGGTGCAAAATCCGTAACACAGCTTGAGATGATGCCAAAGCCTCCGGTAACAAGAACACCGTCCAACCCGTGGCCGGAGTGGCCGAAGGTTTTGAAAACCGATTACGGCCAGGAAGAGGCTATTGCAGTATTTGGTCATGACCCGCGAATCTATCAGACAACCGTTACCGAATTTATCAAAGATAAAAAAGGAAATGTCTGCAAGGCAAAGATTGTCAAACTGAAAAGCGTAAAAGACGAAAAGACCGGAAGATTCAACATGGTTCCTATCGAGGGCAGCGAGGAAGTGATTCCTGCAGATGTGGTACTGATTGCAGCAGGTTTCCTCGGAAGCGAGAAATATGTAACCGATGCTTTCCATGTAGCACTGACACCAAGAACCAACGTGGAGACAAAACCGGAGCAGTACGCAACAAGCGTAGACCGTGTATTCACAGCAGGCGATATGCACCGTGGACAGTCACTTGTCGTATGGGCGATCCACGAGGGACGTGAGGCTGCGAAGGCAGTGGATGAATCTCTGATGAGTTATTCATATTTACAGTAAAAAAGTTAAAAATACCAGGGGCAAAGTTCTTTTTGCCCCTAATTTCCTTTAAAAAAAAGTTGACAAAGAATTGACCGATTGCTATAATTACGTCCATGAACAAGGGTGTTCTTCAGGAGCGAAAGCTCTCTGAAGTGCACCCTTTTTCTATTTTTTAGGGTAATTATTTTGTGTGATGAGGAAATAAAGGAGAGAATACTATGGGGAATTATACCAGAGAAGAGATTCTTGCAATGGCAGAGGAGGAAGACGTAGAGTTCATCCGCCTCCAGTTTACAGATATGTTTGGAACTCTGAAAAATATTGCGATCACAGCAAGAGAGCTTCCAAGAGCCCTGGATAACCAGTGCGTTGTATACGGCTCTCATATTGCGGGCATTGTGGGAGAGAAGGAGCCAGATCTTATCCTGTATCCGGATTACGATACTTTTTCAATTCTCCCATGGCGTCCTCAGCAGGGAAAGGTTGCAAGACTGATCTGTGATATGCGCCGTGCAGACGGATCTGAGCATGAGATGAGCTCCAGATACATTCTGAAAAAAACAGCGCAGGCAGCAGAAGAGGCAGGATACACCTGCTATGTTGACCCGGAATGCGAGTTTTTCCTGTTTCATATTGATGATAACGGAATGCCTACAACAGTTTCTCACGAAAAAGCCGGATATCTGGATGTAAGTCCGGTGGATCTGGGTGAAAATGCAAGACGTGATATGGTACTGACTCTTGAGGATATGGGATTTGAGGTGGAATCCTCTCATCATGAGACAGCACCTGCACAGCATGAGATCGCCCTTCATTACGGGGAAGCACGTGAGATGGCAGACGCAGTTATGACCTTTAAGATGGCTGTAAGGACCGTAGCCAAACGTCATGGACTTCATGCGACATTTATGCCGAAACCAAGACGGGAAGTAAATGGTTCCGCCATGCATATCCATTTTTCGCTGTTTAAAAATGGAAGAAATATTTTTGTGGATCCGGATGATCCGTCCAAATTAAGTAATGAGGCATGCTATTTTATCGGAGGTCTTCTGGCACACAGCCGGGAGATGGCACTTATTACAAATCCGCTGGTAAACTCTTACAAGCGCCTTGTGCCTGGATTCGATGCACCGACAGAACTGACCTGGACGAGAAACAATCAGAATTCACTGGTAAGGATCCCGAGAGTCAATGGCAATGATACCAGGATCGAGCTTCGAAGCCCGGATGCTGCATCCAACCCATACCTTGTTTTTGCGGTATGCCTGGCAGCGGGCCTGGATGGAATCCAGAAGAAGATCTATCCGACAAAAGCTTCTGACCGTTCTCTTTCCGAGTCGGACCAGAAGGAACAGGGTATCGAGAATTTACCGGAGAACTTGCGGGAAGCGATCACACTGTTTGAAGAAAGTGACTGGATGAAAGAGATCCTTGGAGAAGATTTCTGCAAACAGTACGCGCAGGCCAAAAGAAAAGAATGGCTGCGTTATTCCCAGGAGATTTCCGACTGGGAGATCGAGGAGTATCTGTATCGAATCTGATGATTGAGGCATAATGGGACGAAAGAGAGTGGCGGCTTATGAACACGAGTATCGTGATTGCATTACCGAAAATAGAAGATGCAAAAAAGATCCGCACAGTCCTTAACCGATATGGATTCACGGTGGCGGCGGTATGCAATTCGGGTGCAAATGCCCTTGCCAGTATCTCGGAACTTGATGGCGGCGTCCTGCTTTGTGGCTATCATCTTCAGGATATGTATTACCGTGATCTTCTGGACTATATGCCGGATTATTTTGAAATGCTGCTTATGGCTTCGCAGGGAGTGATCAGTGAAGCACCACCTTCCGTTTTGTGTGTGGGAATGCCTCTGAAAGCCGGAGATCTGGTAAATACGGTAAGCATGATCCTTTCCCAGATCGAAAGGCGCTGGAAAAAAGATAAGAAAAAACCGAAGCAGCGTTCATGGAAAGAGCAGAATTATATTTCAAATGCAAAGATGCTTTTAATGGAAAGAAATCATCTGAGTGAGGAGGATGCATACCGTTATATTCAGAAATGCAGTATGGATTCCGGAACCAATATGGTGGAGACAGCCCAGATGGTTCTGATGCTTTTATATGATTCTGTATAAAAGAAAAATATAAAAGAAAAATACACCAGAAAAAGCAGAATTTGACAGAAAAAAGTGGCAGAGCGGGTTCGTAAGACCCGCTTATCAAAATACAGGCGCAAAGAAAAAAGGCTGAATGCTGAATATTTTTTGCACCGGAATTGGAGGATGAGGGAATGGAATTTATGGATGGAATCTGTAAGACTAGAGAATGTGCCTGGGACGTGCTTCTTTCTGAGAGCATGAAAGACCAGGAAGCGACAGTGGAAGGAGCAATACACAGCATCCGTAATATGGGTGATGTGGCATTTGTGATACTTCGAAAAAAAGAGGGACTTTTTCAGACCGTATATGAGAACGATAAGACAAATGTTTCCATTCATGATCTGAAAGAGGCAATGTGTGTCCGCCTCACAGGAACTCTTCATGAGGAAGAAAGAGCTCCTCACGGAAGAGAGCTTCGCATCAGCCATGTGGAGATCCTTTCCTCACCGGCAGAACCCCTTCCTCTGGCAATCGACAAATGGAAACTGAACACTTCCCTGGAGGCAAAACTGAACTATCGTCCTATCGCCCTGCGTAACGTGCAGGAGCGTGCAAAATTCAAGATCCAGGAAGCTCTGGTGCGTGCATTCCGTGATTATCTCTACGAAAAAGGATTTACCGAGATCCACACACCGAAGATCGGAGCCAGAGGCGCAGAGGGTGGTGCAAACCTGTTCAAGCTGAGCTACTTCCACAAACCGGCCGTCCTGGCACAGAGCCCGCAGTTTTACAAACAGATGATGGTAGGTGTTTTTGACCGCGTATTTGAGACCGGCCCTGTATTCCGTGCAGAGAAACACAACACCAAACGTCATCTGAACGAATATACAAGCCTTGATTTTGAGATGGGCTATATCAACGGATTTGAGGATATCATGGAGATGGAAACCGGATTCCTTCAGTATGCGGTGGAGCTTCTGAAGAAAGACTACGCTCATGAACTTTCCATTCTGAAAGTGGAACTTCCGAAAGTAGACAAGATCCCGGCCGTACGTTTTGACAAAGCAAAAGAGCTGGTAGCTGAGAAATATAAACGTAAGATCCGTAACCCATACGATCTGGAGCCGGAAGAAGAGGCACTGATCGGAAGATATTTCAAAGAAGAGTACGATGCGGATTTCGTTTTTGTCACACATTATCCGTCCAAGAAGCGTCCGTTCTACGCAATGGATGATCCGGCAGATGAGAAATTTACATTAAGCTTTGACCTTCTGTTCAAAGGACTTGAGGTCACCACAGGCGGACAGCGTATCCATGATTATCAGATGCTGAAAGACAAGATCGCAGCCCGTGGCATGGACGAGGAAGGTATGGAACAGTACCTGGATACGTTCAAACATGGAATGCCGCCTCACGGAGGACTTGGAATCGGACTGGAACGTCTTACCATGCAGATCCTGGGAGAGGAAAACGTTCGTGAGACCTGCCTGTTCCCACGTGATATGAACAGACTTGAGCCGTAATAAGGAGAAAAAAGATGGCAAAGATAATCGATGATGAAACAATGGAAAATGTCTGCATCCTGGCGAAGCTTTCCCTGACAGAGGATGAGAAGGAAAAAGCAAAAGAGGATATGCAGAAGATGCTGGACTATGTAGATAAGTTAGACGAGCTTGACACTTCTTCCGTAGAGCCCATGTCCCATATTTTTGAGGACGAAAACGTATTCCGTGAAGACGTTGTGACAAACGGCGACAACCATGAGGCAATGCTTGCCAACGCGCCGAAGCAGAAAGAAGATCAGTATCAGGTTCCGAAAACAATTGGATAAGACAGGAGACAGGACATGGATTTGGGAAAATTAACCGCATTACAGCTTGCGGAAAAGATCAAACAGCATCAGATAAGCGTCCTGGACGGTGTGAAATACGTATTTGATCAGATCGAGGCAAAAGAGGACAAAGTCCACGCTTATCTTGATACCTATAAAAAAGAAGCCTATGCAAGAGCAAAAGAAGTACAGAAAGGCATTGAGGACGGAACTTATACCGGACCTCTTGCCGGTGTACCCATCGCTATCAAGGATAATATCTGCATCAAGGGAAAAACAACCACCTGTGCATCAAAGATCCTTGAAAACTTCGTTCCACAGTACAATGCAGAAGTCATTGACCGTCTGGAAGAAGCAGGACTTGTAATTATCGGAAAAACAAATATGGATGAGTTTGCCATGGGAAGTACTACAGAGACTTCTGCCTATGGCGTGACCAGAAACCCGTGGGATCTGGAACACGTTCCGGGAGGATCTTCCGGTGGTTCCTGTGCGGCAGTGGCAGCAGGGGAAACTTACCTGGCACTTGGTTCTGATACCGGCGGTTCTATCCGTCAGCCAAGTTCCTACTGTGGTGTTACCGGAATCAAGCCAACCTACGGTACCGTATCTCGTTACGGACTGGTTGCCTATGCATCCTCTCTGGACCAGATTGGACCGGTTGGAAAAGACGTTGCGGACTGTGCGGCACTTCTTGAGATCATTGCCGGACACGATGCAAAAGACAGCACTTCCATGAAGAGAGAAGATCTTGATTTCTCCTCTTCCATGACAGATAAGATCGTGGGAATGAAATTCGGTGTGCCCAAGGAATATCTTTCCGAAGGCCTGAACCCTGAGGTAAAAGAGGCATTTATGAATACACTGAAAAGCCTTACCGAGATGGGTGCAGTGGTAGAATTTTTCTCCATGAAGACAACAGAATATATGATCCCTGCCTACTATATCATCGCCAGCGCAGAGGCCAGCTCCAACCTGGAACGTTTTGATGGCGTGAAGTACGGTTTCCGTGCAAAAGAGTACGAGGGACTTCATGACATGTACAAAAAGACAAGAACTGAAGGCTTCGGTGAGGAAGTAAAACGCCGTATCATGCTGGGATCTTTCGTATTAAGCTCCGGTTATTACGATGCTTACTACCTGAAAGCACTCCGCACAAAAGCCCTCATCAAAAAAGAATTCGACCAGGCCTTTTCCAAATATGATGTCCTTCTTGCTCCGGCATCTCCGTTTACCGCGCCGAAGCTTGGAGAGAGCCTGAAAGACCCGCTTGCCATGTATCTTGGCGATATTTACACGGTAGCAGTAAACCTGTGCGGACTTCCCGGAATCACAGTTCCATGTGGAAAAGACGCAGCCGGACTTCCCATCGGAATCCAGATGATCGGTGACTGCTTCAAAGAAAACAATCTGTTCCGTGCGGCACACGCATATGAGAAAAAACGCGGCGATTTCGGAACAGCAATGGAAGGGGGAGAAAAGGCATGAAACAGTATGAGACAGTCATAGGACTTGAGGTGCATGTGGAGCTTGCCACAAAAACAAAGATCTTCTGCGGATGCTCCACAGAGTTCGGAGGTGCACCAAATACACATACCTGCCCGGTCTGCACCGGTATGCCGGGATCTCTTCCGGTCCTCAATAAAAAAGTGGTAGAGTTTGCCATCAAGGCAGGTCTTGCGGCAAACTGCCATATCCATCAGTACTGCAAGTTTGACCGTAAGAACTATTTTTACCCGGATAATCCTCAGAACTACCAGATCTCTCAGCTGTATCTGCCAATCTGCTATGACGGAGCCGTTGAGATCGAGACTTCCGCAGGCAAAAAGACCGTACGTATCCACGAGATGCATATGGAGGAGGATGCAGGTAAGCTGATTCATGATGAGTGGGAAGACTGCTCCCTGGTTGACTACAACCGAAGTGGTGTGCCGCTTATCGAGATCGTATCCGAGCCGGATATGAGAAGCTCCGAGGAGGTTATCGCATATCTGGAAAAACTTCGTTGTACCATGCAGTATCTTGGAGTTTCTGACTGCAAACTTCAGGAAGGTTCTATGCGTGCCGATGTCAACCTTTCTGTCCGTGAGGTGGGAAGTGAGACCTTTGGAACAAGAACCGAGATGAAGAACCTGAACTCCTTTAAAGCTATTGCAAGAGCCATCGAGGGTGAGAGAGAGCGTCAGATCGAGCTCTTGGAGGAAGGCAGAGCTGTTGTTCAGGAGACAAGAAGATGGGACGATAACAAAGAATCCTCCCACGCTATGCGTTCCAAAGAGGATGCCAAGGATTACCGTTATTTCCCGGACCCGGATCTTCCGCCGATCCATATCTCCGATGTATGGATCGAGGAGCTGCGTGCTTCCATTCCGGAGCTGCGTGAAGCCAAGATGGAACGTTATCAGAAAGAGTACGAGCTTCCGGCTTACGATGCGGGAATCCTTACGGAATCCAGACATCTGGCAGGACTTTTTGAGGAGACAGCCGTTCTTCTGGGAAATCCGAAAAAAGCAGCCAACTGGTTTATGGTGGAAGTTCTACGCCTGACAAAGGACAAAGGTCTTGATCCGGAAAAAGTAAACTTTACACCGAAGCATCTGGCAGATCTTCTTTCCATGGTGGAGAAAAAAGAGGTCAGCGCACAGAATGCCAAAAAAGTGTTTGAAAAAGTATTTGACGAGGATATTGATCCGGTTGTATATATAGAAGAGAATGGTCTTAAGATCGTAGAAGATACAGGTCTTCTCACCGAAACTGTGAAAAAGATCGTAGATGCCAATCCTGGACCGCTGGCTGAACTTCTGGGCGGCAAGGACAAGGTTATGGGATTTTTCGTAGGACAGCTGATGAGAGAGCTGAAAGGCAAGGCAAATCCTGACAGCGTCAGAAAAGCACTGGCAGAGGAAATTGAGAGAAGGAGATAAAAGCATTATGGTTACAGTAAATAAGAATTATTTAAAACTTCCGGGAAGCTATCTGTTTTCCAATATCGCGAAGAAGGTAAAAGCATACAAGGAGGCAAATCCGGAATTCAAAGATTCCGTGATCAGCCTTGGAATCGGCGATGTGACACAGCCGCTTGCACCGGCGATCATCGATGCCCTTCATAAATCTGTAGATGAGATGGCTCATGCGGAGACTTTCCATGGATATGCACCGGATCTTGGATATGAGTTCTTAAGAAGTGCCATTGCAAAAAATGATTATCAGTCCAGAGGATGCGACATCAGCGCAGATGAGATCTTTGTTTCCGACGGAGCTAAGAGTGATTCCGGAAACATCCAGGAGATATTCGGACTGGATAACAAGGTTGCAGTTTGTGACCCGGTTTATCCTGTATACGTAGATACCAACGTTATGGCCGGACGTACAGGTCTTTATAACAAAGAGCGTGAGAACTTTGACGGTGTGATGTACATGCCATGTAAAGAGGATAACGGTTTCCTTCCGGAGATCCCGGCAGATGAGGTACCGGATCTTATTTATCTCTGCTTCCCGAACAACCCGACCGGTGGTGCCATCACAAAGGCTGCTCTTCAGGAGTGGGTTGATTACGCAAACAAAAACGGCTGCGTGATCATCTATGACGCAGCATATGAGGCATATATTTCCGAGGAAGATGTTCCGCACAGCATTTATGAGTGTGAGGGTGCGAGAACCTGTGCTATCGAGCTTCGAAGCTTTTCCAAGAATGCAGGTTTCACAGGCGTTCGTCTTGGTTTTACTGTAGTTCCGAAGGAACTGGTACGTGACGGCGTAGAGATTCACAGCCTCTGGGCAAGACGTCACGGAACCAAGTTCAATGGTGCTCCGTATATCGTGCAGAGAGCAGGCGAGGCTGTTTACTCTCCGGAGGGAAAAGCACAGCTGAAAGAACAGATCGCTTACTACATGCGTAATGCAAAGACAATCCTCGACGGACTTTCCGCAGCAGGATTTTCCGTATCCGGTGGAAAAAATGCGCCATACATCTGGCTGAAAACACCGGATCAGATGACTTCCTGGGAGTTCTTCGACTATATCCTTGAGAAAGCACACATCGTAGGAACACCAGGTTCAGGCTTTGGTGCACATGGTGAGGGATACTTCCGTCTGACTGCATTCGGAAGCTATGAGAATACACTGGAAGCGATTGAGAGAATTAAAAATCTGTGATACAGGTGTAAATTGCGAGGCAGGTCTTTGTAAAAGGTCTGCTTCGTTTTCGTTTATAAGAAATTTTTTGAGCAAATTCAGGAAATTGGCAATGAGGATTGCGAAAATTTATCATATCGTTTATAATTGTACAGGAAGTGAAACGCAGAACACAAAGAGGCTGTGTTTATGAAATTCACAAATTTACGCAATCACGAAAGGGGATTTTATCATGGGTATCAGAAGAGTAGAAAATATGTGCGGCGGTAAAGGCCATGTGATCATCAAAGACATTCTTGAGGGAGACGAGCTGAAAGGAAAATGCGGACTTTACGCACAGGTTACTATCGAGAAGGGATGTTCCCTTGGATACCATGAGCATCATGGAGAGACAGAAACCTACTATATCTTAAGCGGTGAAGGCGAGTATGATGATAACGGTGTGAAACGTCCGGTAAAGGCCGGTGATATCACCATTACACCAGACGGAAAAGGTCATGGCCTTGCAAATACAGGAGAGACAGATCTTGTATTTATGGCACTGATCATTTTTGACTGATCATAAAACAAAAACAGAATAACAGGACAGAAAGGGCCGTACTGCATGATTATGCGGATGGCTCTTTTTGAATGAAAAGTTTAAATTGTATAAATAAAAAATATTTTTTGATTTTTTTAGAAAAAAGTGTTGACATAGGAAGGATGCTTTGCTATACTATCACTTGTCGCGAGGGAGAAGATAAAGAATTCCACAGAAATGCGATATGCGGAAGTGTCGGAACTGGCAGACGAGCAAGACTAAGGATCTTGTGAGCATTGCGCTCGTGTGGGTTCAAGTCCCATCTTCCGCATTTTTTATTTTGTGAGGACTGTGAGAGATCATGGTTCTTTTTTTGTAAATAAAAGCAAGTGTAAAAAAGCTGAATCACAAAACCAGAAGATAAAGGAACCGGTTTGTGATTCAGCTTTTTTGTTAATGGATATTGTTTATTTTACTTTGACAGAAGAAGTTTTGCTCCAGGTGGAGTAGTAATTCTTTTTGCTGACCGTTTTGTATGTGCGGATACGGATGTAGTATTTTTTGCCACCGGACAATTTCTTCAGCACGGTAGATTTGGAACTGCTTTTGGCGGTAATTGTTTTGGCGCTTTTGAAGCTGCTTGAAGTGCTGTACTGAATCTGATAAGCGGTAACAGATTTTACCGGTTTCCAGGATATATTTGCCTGGCCTTTTGCAGTGGACTTCAGAGAAACACTGCTGACAGTCAGTGGACGTACTGTGATCAGGATCTTTGCAGATGCAGCTTTATAATTTACGCCCTGTGCAGCCTGAATGGTAACAGTGGCCTGTCCGGGGCTTACCGGAATGATACTGGTACCGGAAATTTTTACGATCTTGCTGTTGGAAGACTTGCAGGTGATCTTCCCGTCCGTCTTCTTGCTCTTGATGACCGCGGTTTTGCTGCTGCTCTGAGTCAGGGTAAGTGCTGTGGCTTTTGCTGTGAGTACGGCTTTTGCGCGGGCAATCTGGAAACTGGCAGTTTTTGTTCCTGTGTAACTGCCTTTTCCAGTGATCACGACGGAAGCAGTACCGGCATTTATGTTATTACGGTAGGAAACTGTGTAATCTGTGCCGGGAACCAGTTCTTTTCCGGAAGAAGTTACTGTGATCTTCGGCTTTTTTTTTGTACCGCTGTAGGTAAAGGATGAACTGGAAAGCTGAATCTCACATTTACTGAGATCTCTGGCAGTGATCTGGAAAGATTTTGTTACAGTACCGGAATAATTACCTTTTCCTGTGATGGTGACGGAAGCAGTACCGATGTTGGTGTTGTTATCATAAGAAACGGTGTAGTCAGTTCCTTTTTTTAACTGCTTTTTATTGACAGTTACTGTGACGTCCGGTTTCTTTTCGGTTCCATCGTAAGTAAATGAGGAAGCGGAAAGAGCAAGTTCGGCTTTCTTCAGGCTGGCGGCACTGATAGTGAAATTTTTCGTAACAGAACCGGAATAGTTACCTTTTCCTGTGACGGTAACCGTGGCAGAACCTGCGTTGGTATTGTTTACGAAGGAAACCGTATAATCGCTGTTGGCAGTCAGCTGTCTGTTTCCGGTTTTTACAGTAACGGATGGCTTTTTCTCAGTGCCGTCATAGGTGAAGGAATCGGCAGAAAGATCTATGCTGGATTTGCTCAGGTCAGCAGGCTGGATCTGGAAAGCTTTTTCAACAGAACCGGAGAATCTACCTTTTCCTGTGATGGTAACTGTAGCGGAACCTGCGTTGGTGTTGGCATGATAATACAAGGTGTAATCCTGCCCCTGTGTTAAAGTATTGCCGTTACATGTTACAGTGACGGCCGGTTTTTTCTCAGTGCCGTCAAAAACCAGCGATTCATTGGAAACGGTAATATCGCAGTTGCTGATCCGGCCATAGGTGATAGAAAAGGATGTTGTAAAATATCCGTAATAATTTCCGATGCCGCTGATACCGGCACGTGCATTTCCCAGAGTTGTATTATTTTGATATTCTACAGTGAAATCCCTGCCTTCAACCAAATCAACACCATTTTTAGAGATGGTTACTTTCGGTTCCTGAGGCTTACCGTCGTAGATACAGGAAGAAGGAGTAAGGGTACAGGTGGTGCCGTTTGAGTAGATAGGGGCTTTGTCAATGGTGTATTCCTTTGTTACACTGCCGGCGTATTTTCCGATTCCTGTGAAGGTCATGGTAAAAGTACCGGCGTTAACAGTATCTCCGCTGGTTGTAATGGTATAGTCAACGTCTTTTTGGAGAGTAAGGCCGGAACGGTATATGGTTATAGTCGGTGTTTTGTCTGTTCCGTTATAAGATCCGATATAGCCGCGGGAAATGGTGAATACATCCTCGCTTAACAGGTCTACATATAATTCAGAGGTAAATACAGCATCCGGATTATATTTGGACTGAACGGTAAGTGTGATCTTGCCTGACTTTTTGGGGGTGAGGACTGCAGTTTGATTGGAAGTCTGGTTTACAGAAATAACACTTTCATCTGAGCTGGAAATAATGCAGTCATACAGAAAGTCAGAATCACTGCCGAAATCATTAGGAAACCAGCTGGAAGCGGTGATCCTATAACTAAGTTCCTTAGTCAGAAATTCGCTCTTTTTCATAGCGGAGAAACTGGAATTGGAAGGAGCAATGCTTGCAGTGACCTGTGAGGGAACAACAGCTTTGGAAGAAGTACCGCAGACACGGCAGGTCTTGTCAACCTGATAGTTCTCAATGGTTGTGCCGTAAACATATTTATGTCCGTTTTCCACTCGCGTTGCATGGTTGGAAGAGAGATCCGACAGATTGATCTCATAAAAAGTATTATGGCTGTCTTTCCATGCGTACCAGATCAGTTTTCCGTTTATAACAGAAGGTGCACAGTCGGAAAGATTTCCGGCCATTTTGTATGTAGAGCCAGCCTGCTGGCCGGTTCCGTCAATGGCAGTATAATAAACATAACCCTGACTGGACCAGAGAAGCACGAAGCTGTTGCTGCCGGTTTTTACAAGATGCGGTGTAGCGGCGCTGTCAGAAGTGCCTGCATAGTCGGAAAAATACCGCACAACAGGTGTTCCTCCGGATTTTGAAACAGAGGAGACAAATACATTTCTGGAATGATTGTCAGCATCATAATTGCCTGCGACCAGATAGGAACTGTCGGAATATTCAAAACCGCCAAGGGATGCGCCGGTATAGTTGTTGCCAGATGATCCGGGGAAAGTCATAAGGTCAAATTCCTTGCAGGCATAGGAACTGGAACTCCAGGAATATTGCGGGACAAAAGATCCGCTGCTGATATCCGTGGGATACTGAAGAACCGTAATAGCACGGGGATAAGCATCACCGTGATCACAGCCCAGAAGAGTTCCGTTATCGATCTGGATGAACTGGTTAAAGGAATGGCTGACATATCCGAACTCAGAATTCTGGATTCCTGTAAGCTGATCCACAACAGACATGGTGGAGGTATCTACAGAAAAAGTTACGTTAGCCTGATGCCCTCCGTACATTTCATGGCAGGTGCGGATAAAAAGATAATTTCCGTAAGAAGTCATACGTGCGGAACCTGCGTCAAAGGGATAGGTGGTATTTGCACCGAAAAGGCTGCAGGAACCTTGGGATTTCCAGTCTTTGGAGTATTTGCTCACCCGGTAAACTTCTTTCGTATTATCTTTTTCGGTGTTGTTTGCGCCGGTAAGGATATAATAGTTGTCGTTGGTTTCGTAGAAAGCGCCGAATACAGGCAGTGGAAGATCGAGAGTCATCGTTTTCTTAAAGTTGTATCCGGAATCATAGTATTCAATCAGAAGCTTACCGTCAAGGGCACCACTTTGAACCCGCATGAGAGATCCGTCTGGGCTTGTTGTAAGATAGGATTCGACAGGAGAAGACCAGACACTGTAGTTCTGGTTTTCAAGGTTGCTTCCTTTATAAATGGTGCAGGTTGTATTTAATGAGTTCGATACCGGAATATCTGCTTCGATGACGGAACTGCTTTTTGCCATCTGGGCTTCTACGGAACCGTCCAGAATACCGGCTTGTACCCCACCTTCTTCTCCGGATGAAAAATCGTCTGTTCCATCGGAATCGGAAAAAGTCTCTTCTTCATTTCCGACATTAAATTCCTCTTCCAAAGAAGAAGCATCGGAAGCGTCTGATGTGCTGCCGCTATTAGAATCTTTCGGTGATTGCAAAAGATCCTCAGAGGATTCCTCCTGTGTATCGATGCCGGTGGAATCGGCAGGATCAGAGTTTTCTTCGGAAGAGAGATCTTCGGAGATCTCAGAAGAAGGTTCTGCTTCCACGTTGTCATCCGCAGAAAAAGCGTCTGAATAAAAATCAGCTGCATTTACCGGAGCAGAAGTGCCCAGTATACATGCAGAAAGAAAAATGGATAGTAGTTGTGCTTTTTTGTTTTTCATAGGTACCTCCTTTTTATATGGTTTTACATATAAACCTGGCAATATTTTACTACAAAAAAAGAAAAAATGGTCAATTATTGTTGAAAAAAGAAGAAAAAGAGACAGAATCATAAGTTGAGAAAAAAATAAAAAAAAGTGTTGACATATAGGAACCACTTTGTTATACTATCACTTGTCGCGAGGGAGAAAATAAAAAATCCCAAGGAAATGCGGTCATGCGGAAGTGTCGGAACTGGCAGACGAGCAAGACTAAGGATCTTGTGAGCATT
>ENA-OPSQ01001258-OPSQ01001258.1-human-gut-metagenome-genome-assembly--contig:-NODE-1258-length-18016-cov-2.558599_pt1 | contig 18016 bp, 13 predicted proteins | sample MGYA00241456_ERZ501904 | MGnify/ENA primary metagenome ERZ501904 (study PRJEB25962, sample SAMEA2042452) | human gut metagenome | biome: human gut; feature: human-associated habitat; material: faeces...
CGACCCTGCGCTGCTGCGTCCAGGCCGTTTTGACCGTCAGGTTGTGGTCGGTCTGCCGGATGTTCGCGGTCGTGAACAGATTCTGAAAGTGCATATGCGACGCGTACCGCTGGCGCCAGATATCGACGCGGCAATCATCGCGCGTGGTACTCCAGGCTTCTCCGGTGCGGATCTGGCTAACCTGGTCAACGAAGCAGCACTGTTTGCCGCTCGCGGTAACAAGCGCGTGGTGTCCATGGTGGAATTCGAGAAAGCGAAAGACAAAATCATGATGGGTGCGGAACGTCGCTCCATGGTGATGACGGAAGCGCAGAAAGAGTCCACGGCATATCACGAAGCGGGCCACGCGATTATCGGTCGTCTGGTGCCGGAACACGATCCCGTACACAAGGTGACGATTATTCCGCGCGGTCGTGCGCTGGGTGTGACCTTCTTCCTGCCTGAAGGCGACGCGATCAGCGCCAGCCGTCAGAAGCTGGAAAGCCAGATTTCAACCCTGTACGGCGGTCGTCTGGCTGAAGAGATTATCTACGGTGCGGAACATGTTTCCACCGGTGCGTCGAACGATATTAAAGTGGCGACAAACCTGGCGCGTAACATGGTGACTCAGTGGGGCTTCTCCGACAAACTCGGTCCGCTGCTGTATGCAGAGGAAGAGGGCGAAGTATTCCTAGGCCGCTCTGTGGCAAAAGCGAAACATATGTCCGATGAAACGGCACGTATCATCGACCAGGAAGTGAAAGCGCTGATTGAACGTAACTACGCTCGCGCCCGTCAGATCCTGAACGACAATATGGACATCCTGCATTCGATGAAAGATGCGCTCATGAAATATGAGACCATCGATGCACCGCAGATTGACGACCTGATGGCGCGCCGCGAAGTGCGTCCGCCGGCAGGCTGGGAAGACCCAGGCGCGTCTAACAATTCTGACAACAATGGCACCCCGCGTGCGCCGCGTCCGGTCGATGAACCGCGTACGCCAAACCCGGGCAACACCATGTCAGAGCAGTTGGGCGACAAGTAAGTCACTGCTGTTGAAGCGTTTGTCTGTATCTCAAACCCTGGAGCTTGCTCCGGGGTTTTTCTTATCTGTTTAACCACATTAACCCCAGGGACTTCACCATGAAACTATTCGCCCAGGACTCGCATCTCGACCTTTCACATCCCCATGTGATGGGGATCCTGAATGTCACGCCTGATTCCTTCTCTGACGGCGGCACGCATAATTCGCTTATCGACGCGGTTAAACACGCGAATTTAATGATTAACGCGGGTGCCACCATCATTGACGTTGGAGGGGAGTCAACGCGGCCTGGCGCGGCGGAGGTTTCGGTGGAAGAAGAGCTGGCGCGCGTGGTGCCGGTGGTGGAGGCTATCGCCCGGCGCTTTGAAGTGTGGATCTCCGTTGATACCTCCAAACCCGAAGTGATCCGTGAAGTGGCGAGAGTGGGCGCTCACATTATCAATGATATCCGCTCGCTGACCGAGCCGGGCGCGATTGAAGCCGCCGCAGAAACCGGGCTACCGGTGTGTCTGATGCATATGCAGGGTCAGCCTAAGACAATGCAGGAGGCGCCAAAATATGAAGATGTGTTTGCCGACGTCACCCGCTTCTTTATTGAGCATATCGAACGCTGTGAACGTGCGGGTATCGCAAAAGAGAAATTGCTGCTCGACCCGGGCTTCGGTTTCGGTAAAAATCTCTCACACAATTACGCGTTGCTTGCGCGCTTATCAGAGTTTCATCAGTTCGGCCTGCCACTGCTGGTGGGAATGTCGAGAAAATCGATGATTGGTCAGTTGTTGAATGTCGGGCCGAGCGAACGTCTGAGCGGCAGTCTGGCCTGCGCGGTGATTGCCGCGATGCAAGGTGCACACATCATTCGCGTCCATGACGTAAAAGAAACAGTAGAAGCCATGCGTGTGGTGGAAGCCACACTGGCAGCGAAGGAAAACAAACGCTATGAGTAATCGTAAATATTTTGGTACCGATGGCATCCGTGGGCGCGTAGGCGATGCGCCAATTACCCCTGACTTTGTCCTGAAGCTGGGCTGGGCAGCGGGGAAAGTGCTGGCGCGTCATGGCTCCCGTAAGATCATTATTGGGAAAGATACCCGTATTTCGGGTTATATGCTGGAGTCCGCGCTGGAAGCCGGGCTGGCGGCGGCGGGGCTTTCAGCTTCCTTTACGGGGCCAATGCCGACCCCTGCTGTTGCCTATCTGACCCGCACCTTCCGTGCGGAAGCGGGCATCGTCATTTCAGCTTCCCATAATCCGTTCTATGACAACGGTATCAAATTCTTCTCCATCGACGGCACCAAACTGCCGGATGACGTGGAAGAGGCGATTGAAGCGGAAATGGAAAAAGAGATCACCTGTGTTGACTCCGCTGAGCTGGGTAAAGCAAACCGTATTGTCGATGCCGCAGGCCGCTACATTGAATTCTGCAAAGGCACTTTCCCGAATGAGCTGAGCCTGGCACACCTCAAAATTGTGGTGGACTGTGCCAACGGTGCGACTTACCACATTGCGCCGAATGTGTTCCGCGAGCTGGGTGCCAAAGTGATCACTATCGGCTGCGAGCCGGATGGTCTGAACATCAACGAAGAAGTCGGCGCGACAGACGTGCGTGCCTTGCAGGCGCGTGTGCTGGCTGAAAAGGCCGATCTGGGTATTGCCCTGGATGGCGATGGTGACCGTGTGATCATGGTTGACCACGAAGGTAACAAGGTCGATGGCGATCAGATCCTCTACATCATTGCGCGTGAAGGCCTGCGTCAGGGGCAGCTGCGCGGTGGCGCGGTCGGTACGCTTATGAGCAATATGGGCCTGGAACTGGCGTTGAAACAGCTGGGCATCCCGTTTGTCCGTGCGAAAGTGGGTGACCGCTACGTGTTGGAAAAACTTCAGGAGAAAGGCTGGCGTATTGGCGCGGAAAACTCCGGCCACGTGATCCTGCTTGATAAAACCACCACCGGTGACGGTATTGTGGCGGCGCTTCAGGTTGTTGCCGCGATGGCGCGTAACCATATGAGCCTGCACGATCTGTGCAGCGGCATGAAAATGTTCCCGCAGATTCTGGTTAATGTGCGTTTCACTGCGGGTAAAGGCGATCCGCTGGAAAATGACAACGTGAAAGTGGTAATGGCTGACGTTGAAGCGGCGCTGGGCAGCCGTGGACGCGTGCTGCTGCGTAAGTCCGGTACTGAACCGTTAATTCGCACTGATCCGCGTGATGGTGGAAGGCGAAGACGAAGCGCAGGTCACCGAATTTGCGCACCGTATTGCGGATGCCGTAAAAGCTGCATAATCTTGCATGCTAAATGTTTAAAAAGGCGGCGTTTGCCGCCTTTGTTTTAAGCAATTAATGGCTTTTTGCTGTTTTTTTCCGCAGTTGATACAATGCGTCGAAAATGCCCTTGCGAAGGCCATTCGCTTTGGTTAGTATTCACACCCGCTTCAGTGGGAAACAAAATCCTGCTAATTGGTCGAAGCATTGGTATGCGGCAAATCCGCAAGGAACAGGTTGATTATGTACGAAGCTCTTTTAGTTATTTTCCTTATTGTAGCCATCGCTCTCGTAGCGCTGATTATGCTACAGCAAGGTAAAGGCGCTGATATGGGAGCCTCCTTCGGAGCAGGCGCTTCCGGTACGCTGTTCGGTTCAAGTGGTTCTGCGAACTTCATGACCCGTACGACGGCGATTCTGGCTACGCTGTTCTTCATCATCAGTCTGGTGCTGGGCAATATCAACAGCAACAAGACCAGTAAAGGAAGCGAGTGGGAAAATCTGAGCGCGCCAGCAAAAACTGAGCAAACTCAGCCAGCTGCACCGGCTAAGCCAACCAGCGATATCCCGCAGTAAGTATTCCGTACCGAGGTGGTGGAATTGGTAGACACGCTACCTTGAGGTGGTAGTGCCCTAACGGGCTTGTGGGTTCGAGTCCCATCCTCGGTACCAATATTCCAGAAGAAAGACGTCGCAAGACGTCTTTTTTTTCGTCTGTACATTCTGTGTATCCGATCTTTTGTAGGGCGGGTAAGCGCAGCGCCACCCGCCGTTTTGCCCGGGGGCGCTGCGCTTACCGGGCCTACGAAGACCACAAAAAAGGCGCCCAATGGGCGCCTTTTGCATGACTTGCTGTCGATTATTTCTTATCGCTGTGTTCCAGGTTCTCAACCTGAGGGAGGCCATTACCGGAACTGGCGGAGAGCAGGCCATTCTCAACATAGTTGAACAGCTTCTCACGGGTATCGGTGATGTCCAGGTTACGCATGGTCAGCTGACCAATACGATCGTCCGGAGAGAACACTGACTCACCTTTCTCCATGGTCAGACGCTCTGCTTTATAGGTCAGGTTGTCAGACACGGTATTGAGGATGGAGTAATCATTGCCGCGACGCAGTTCCAGCGTCACTTCGCCGGTGATTGCGCTTGCCACCCAACGTTGCAGGGCGTCACGCAGCATCAGCGCCTGTGGATCAAACCAGCGACCCTGATACAGCAGTTTGCCCAGCTGACGGCCATGAGAGTGATACTGCTCGATGGTGTCTTCGTTGTGAATACCGGTCAGCAGACGTTCGTAAGCGATGTGCAGCAGCGCCATCCCCGGCGCTTCGTAAATGCCACGGCTTTTCGCTTCAATGATACGGTTTTCGATCTGATCGCTCATACCCAGACCGTGACGACCGCCGATGCGGTTTGCTTCCAGCATCAGTTCAACATCGTCGGAGAAGGTTTTACCGTTCAGGGCAACCGGATGACCACGTTCGAAACGCACGGTCACTTCTTCCGCCGGGATCTTCACGTTCTCATCCCAGAACTTCACGCCCATGATCGGGTTAACAATTTTTACGCTGGAGTTCAGGAATTCCAGGTCTTTCGCTTCGTGCGTCGCACCCAGCATGTTGGAGTCGGTTGAGTAGGCTTTCTCAACGGACATCTTGTAGTCAAAGCCGCAGGCAATCATAAACTCAGACATTTCATGACGGCCACCCAGCTCGTCGATGAAGTCGGTATCCAGCCACGGTTTGTAGATCTGCAACTCGGCGTTGGTCAGCAGGCCATAACGATAGAAACGTTCAATATCGTTGCCTTTATAGGTGCTACCGTCCCCCCAGATGTTCACGCCATCTTCTTTCATGGCGGCAACCAGCATAGTGCCGGTGACGGCACGACCCAGCGGGGTGGTATTGAAATAGGTCAGGCCGCCGGTCGTATTATGGAAAGCACCGCATTGGATCGCGGCAATCCCTTCGGCAACCAGCTGCTTACGGCAGTCGATCAGACGTGCGTTCTCTGCGCCATATTCCATGGCACGACGAGGGATCGCGTCATAATCTTCCTCGTCCGGCTGACCCAGGTTCGCAGTATATGCATAAGGAACCGCTCCCTTCTGGCGCATCCACAGCAGTGCAGCGCTGGTATCCAGGCCGCCAGAAAAAGCGATGCCAATACGTTGTCCTACCGGGAGATGCTTGAGAATCGTCGTCATATAATAAAACCCTGCTTGATTGACTGATTAGAGACCGCTTTCGCTCTCGATGCATGTTTATGCAAAATAAGTGAGTATTCATTTAATCATCTTTTATCGACGACCGAAAGAGACGTGTGCGTTTTTTGTAAAAATTTCCCTTTTATTGCCCTGCCTGAAGTTGGGTTGACAGGTGGGGTCAACTATCAATATACTGAACGCCGATTTTACGTCCCGTCTTCGGTACCAAATCCCAGCATTATTTGCAAATTCTGTCCAAAACGCGTAGAATTTGCCACGTTTCAGGCGCGGGGTGGAGCAGCCTGGTAGCTCGTCGGGCTCATAACCCGAAGGTCGTCGGTTCAAATCCGGCCCCCGCAACCACTTTCCTATAAAGTTCTTTTTCAAATATACTGTGAAGACTTAGAGCCTTCGTAGCTGGATTTGAAAAAATGCTTTCGGAGAGTGCTCCAGGCCACAGTTGTGGCTATAGGGTTCAGTTATCTAAAGCCCCGATTTATCGGGGTTTTTTGTTATCTGACTACAGAATAACTGGGCTTTACGCCCTTTTTTTATGTCTTGGGGGTGGGCTTGTCCACATTAGAGCAAAAATTAACAGAGATGATTACTGCGCCGGTCGAAGCACTGGGCTACGAACTGGTCGGCATCGAATTCGTTCGCGGCCGTACATCCACACTGCGCATCTATATTGATAGTGAAGATGGCATCAATGTTGATGATTGTGCTGATGTCAGCCACCAGGTGAGTGCGGTTCTTGATGTTGAAGATCCGATTACCGTTGCGTACAACCTGGAAGTTTCCTCACCTGGCCTCGATCGTCCGATGTTCACGGCCGAGCACTACGTGCGCTTTACCGGTGAAGAAGTGGCTCTCGTTCTGCGTATGGCCGTACAGAACCGCCGTAAATGGCAGGGAATTATCAAAGCCGTTGATGGTGAAATGATCACGGTGACAGTCGAAGGCAAAGATGAAGTGTTCGCGCTGAGTAATATCCAGAAGGCGAACCTGGTTCCCCACTTTTAACAGTCTGGATTGAGGTGAAAAGCCCGCGATGAACAAAGAAATTTTGGCTGTTGTTGAAGCCGTCTCCAACGAGAAATCACTGCCGCGTGAGAAGATTTTCGAAGCGCTGGAAAGTGCACTGGCTACAGCAACCAAGAAAAAATACGAACAAGAGATCGATGTTCGCGTAGAAATCGATCGTAAAAGCGGTGACTTCGATACATTCCGTCGTTGGGTAATCGTTGAAGAAGTGACCCAACCGACCAAAGAGATCACCCTGGAAGCGGCACGTTTTGAAGACGAAAGTCTGAACGTGGGTGACTACGTTGAAGATCAGATTGAATCTGTTACCTTCGACCGTATCACCACCCAGACCGCGAAGCAGGTTATTGTGCAGAAAGTGCGCGAAGCCGAGCGCGCGCTGGTTGTCGATCAGTTCCGCGATCAGGAAGGCGAAATCATCACTGGTGTGGTGAAGAAAGTGAACCGCGACAACATCTCTCTGGAGATCAAATCCGAAGGGCTGCCGGGTAACGCTGAAGCCGTGATCCTGCGCGAAGACATGCTGCCGCGTGAAAACTTCCGCCCAGGCGACCGTATTCGTGGTGTGCTGTATGCCGTACGTCCTGAAGCGCGTGGTGCACAGCTGTTCGTGACGCGTTCTAAACCAGAAATGCTGGTTGAACTGTTCCGTATCGAAGTGCCGGAAATCGGCGAAGAAGTTATCGAAATCAAAGCGGCGGCCCGCGATCCGGGTTCCCGTGCGAAAATTGCGGTGAAAACCAACGACAAGCGTATCGACCCGGTCGGTGCTTGCGTCGGTATGCGTGGCGCACGTGTTCAGGCGGTTTCTACCGAACTGGGCGGCGAGCGCATTGATATCGTTCTGTGGGACGATAACCCGGCGCAGTTCGTGATCAACGCAATGGCACCGGCTGATGTGGCGTCTATCGTTGTTGACGAAGACAAACACACCATGGATATCGCTGTAGAAGCGGGCAACCTGGCGCAGGCGATTGGCCGTAACGGTCAGAACGTACGTCTGGCGTCACAGCTGAGCGGCTGGGAACTCAACGTGATGACCGTTGATGACCTTCAGGCCAAGCATCAGGCTGAAGCCCACGCGGCGATCGATACCTTCACCAAATACCTGGACATTGACGAAGACTTCGCCACTGTGCTGGTTGAAGAAGGTTTCTCTACGCTGGAAGAACTGGCCTACGTGCCAATGAAAGAGCTGCTGGAAATTGACGGTCTGGATGAACCAACCGTTGAAGCCCTGCGTGAACGCGCTAAAAACGCACTGACCACCCTGGCGCTGGCTCAGGAAGAAAGCCTTGGCGATAAGAAGCCGGCTGATGACCTGCTGAATCTGGAAGGTCTTGATCGTGCGATTGCGTTCAAGCTGGCTGCCCGTGGTGTTTGTACGCTGGAAGATCTCGCTGAGCAAGGCGTTGATGACCTGGCCGATATCGAAGGTTTAACCGACGAGAAAGCCGGCGAACTCATCATGGCCGCACGTAATATTTGCTGGTTCGGCGACGAAGCGTAATAAACTGTAGCAGGAAGGAACAGCATGACTGATGTAACTGTAAAATCGCTGGCTGCTGAGATTCAGACCTCCGTGGACCGCCTGGTACAGCAATTTGCTGATGCAGGGATCCCGAAGTCCGCTGATGACTCGGTGACCGCGCAAGAAAAACAAACCTTGTTAGCGCACCTGAACCGTGAACACGGCTCTACGCCTGACAAGTTAACGCTACAGCGTAAAACGCGTAGCACGTTGAACATCCCTGGTACCGGTGGCAAAAGCAAGTCGGTACAAATTGAAGTCCGCAAGACGCGCACCTTTGTAAAACGTGATCCGCAAGAGGCAGAACGCCTTGCCGCGGAAGAGCAGGCACAGCGTGAAGCGGAAGAACAAGCTCAGCGTGAGGCAGAAGCCACTGCCAAACGTGAAGCAGAATTAAAAGCTGAACGTGAGGCCGCAGAAAAAGCGAAACGCGACGCCGGTGAAAAAGCGAAGCGTGACGCTGCGGAAAAAGACAAAGTGAGCAATCAACAGACCGACGAAATGACCAAAACTGCCCAGGCTGAAAAAGCCCGCCGTGAAAATGAAGCTGCCGAGCTGAAGCGTAAAGCGGAAGAAGAAGCCCGCCGCAAGCTTGAAGAAGAAGCTCGCCGCGTCGCCGAAGAAGCGCGTCGCATGGCAGAAGAAAACGAGAAGAACGGTGTGAATACCGCTGAACCAACTGAAGATACCAGCGATTATCACGTCACCACGTCTCAGCATGCGCGTCAGGCAGAAGACGACAACGACCGCGAAGTTGAAGGTGGTCGTGGCCGTACTCGCAGTGCAAAAGCTGCGCGTCCTGCGAAAAAAGGTAACAAACACGCTGAATCAAAAGCTGACCGTGAAGAAGCGCGTGCAGCGGTTCGCGGCGGTAAAGGCGGCAAGCGTAAAGGTTCCGCTCTCCAGCAGCGCCAGCGTTTGTCCGTGTTCCATTTCAATCCACCAGCTTTCTCTCCAGCAGGGCTTCCAGAAGCCTGCTCAGGCCGTTAACCGTGACGTTGTGATCGGCGAAACCATCACCGTTGGCGAACTGGCTAACAAGATGGCGGTGAAAGGCTCTCAGGTCATCAAAGCGATGATGAAACTGGGCGCAATGGCCACCATCAACCAGGTCATCGACCAGGAAACCGCACAGCTGGTTGCCGAAGAGATGGGTCACAAAGTTATCCTGCGTCGTGAAAACGAGCTGGAAGAAGCAGTCATGAGCGACCGTGATACGGGCGCAGCGGCTGAACCGCGCGCACCGGTTGTGACCATCATGGGTCACGTTGACCACGGTAAAACCTCTCTGCTTGACTACATTCGTTCTACTAAGGTTGCCTCCGGCGAAGCGGGTGGTATTACCCAGCACATCGGTGCTTACCACGTAGAAACCGAAAACGGCATGATCACCTTCCTGGATACCCCAGGCCACGCAGCGTTTACCTCAATGCGTGCTCGTGGTGCTCAGGCAACGGATATCGTTGTTCTGGTTGTTGCTGCCGACGATGGCGTGATGCCACAGACCATTGAAGCTATCCAGCACGCGAAAGCGGCGCAGGTGCCTCTGGTTGTCGCAGTTAACAAAATCGATAAGCCGATATGGATCGCGTGAAGAACGAACTGTCCCAGTACGGCGTTATGCCGGAAGAGTGGGGCGGTGAAGCGCAGTTCATCCCTGTATCTGCAAAAGCAGGTACCGGTATCGACGACCTGCTGAACGCTATCCTGCTTCAGGCTGAAGTTCTGGAGCTGAAAGCGGTTCGTAAAGGTATGGCGAGCGGCGCGGTAATCGAATCCTTCCTGGATAAAGGTCGTGGTCCGGTTGCAACCGTTCTGGTTCGCGAAGGTACTCTGCACAAGGGCGATATCGTTCTGTGTGGTTTCGAATACGGTCGCGTTCGTGCGATGCGTAACGAACTGGGTCAGGAAGTGCTGGAAGCGGGTCCGTCCATTCCAGTGGAAATTCTCGGCCTGTCCGGTGTTCCGGCTGCCGGTGACGAAGTCACCGTGGTACGTGACGAGAAGAAAGCGCGTGAAGTCGCTCTGTATCGTCAGGGTAAATTCCGTGAAGTGAAGCTGGCTCGTCAGCAGAAATCTAAACTCGAGAACATGTTTGCCAACATGACCGAAGGCGAAGTTCACGAAGTGAACATCGTTCTGAAAGCGGACGTTCAGGGTTCTGTGGAAGCGATCTCCGACTCCTTGCTGAAACTGTCTACCGACGAAGTGAAAGTGAAGATCATCGGTTCTGGCGTAGGTGGTATCACCGAAACCGACGCAACCCTGGCAGCAGCGTCCAACGCGATCCTGGTTGGCTTCAACGTTCGTGCTGACGCATCTGCGCGTAAAGTGATTGATGCTGAAAGCCTGGATCTGCGTTACTACTCCGTCATCTATAACCTGATTGACGAAGTGAAAGCAGCGATGAGCGGCATGCTGTCTCCTGAGCTGAAACAGCAGATCATCGGTCTGGCTGAAGTACGTGACGTGTTCAAATCACCGAAATTCGGTGCGATCGCGGGCTGTATGGTTACCGAAGGGACCATCAAGCGTCACAACCCAATCCGCGTACTGCGTGACAACGTGGTTATCTACGAAGGTGAGCTGGAATCCCTGCGCCGCTTCAAAGATGACGTTAACGAAGTCCGTAACGGCATGGAATGTGGTATCGGCGTGAAGAACTACAACGACGTTCGCGTTGGCGATATGATCGAAGTGTTCGAGATCATCGAAATTCAGCGTACCATCGCGTAATCTTCGTCAACTGAAGATTAATTAGCGTAGGCCGGGTAAGCGAAGCGCCACCCGGCAGTAATTTTAAAAAGGGGCTTAAGCCCCTTTTTTGTCTGGAGAATTTATTATGGCGAAAGAATTTGGTCGCCCACAGCGCGTCGCGCAGGAGATGCAGAAAGAGATCGCTCTCATTCTGCAACGTGAAATCAAAGATCCACGCGTGGGTATGATGACCACCGTGTCTGGCGTGGAAATGTCCCGCGACCTGGCGTACGCCAAAGTGTTTGTTACTTTCCTGAATGACCAGGATGAAGACGCCGTGAAGAACGGCATTAAAGCGTTGCAGGAAGCCTCTGGTTTCATCCGCTCTCTGCTTGGCAAAGCAATGCGCCTGCGTATCGTGCCAGAGCTGACCTTCTTCTACGACAACTCGCTGGTTGAAGGTATGCGTATGTCCAACCTGGTGACCAGCGTGGTGAAACATGACGATGAGCGTCGTGTTAACCCGGCGGACGACAGCAAGGAGGACTGATGAGTCGTCCTCGTCGTCGCGGTCGTGACGTGCATGGCGTGCTGTTGCTGGATAAACCACAGGGCGCATCCAGCAACGACGTGCTGCAAAAAGTGAAGCGTATTTATAACGCCAACCGTGCAGGGCACACTGGCGCGCTGGATCCGCTGGCAACTGGCATGCTGCCGATCTGCCTGGGGGAAGCGACAAAGTTTTCCCAGTACCTGCTGGATTCGGATAAGCGCTACCGCGTGATTGCCAAACTGGGCCAGCGCACGGATACCTCCGATGCAGATGGCCTGGTGGTGGAAGAGCGCCCGGTGACCTTCAGCGCGGAGCAACTTGATGCGGCGCTGGACAGCTTCCGTGGTGATACGCTACAGGTGCCGTCGATGTATTCGGCGCTGAAATATCAGGGCAAAAAGCTCTACGAATATGCGCGTCAGGGCATTGAGGTTCCGCGTGAAGCTCGTCCGATTACCGTGTATGAGCTGCTGTTCATTCGCCACGAAGGTGATGAACTCGAGCTGGAAGTACACTGTTCGAAAGGGACCTATATCCGCACCATCATTGATGACCTCGGTGAAAAGCTGGGCTGCGGCGCGCATGTGATTTATCTGCGTCGTCTGGCGGTCAGCAAATATCCGGTCGAACGCATGGTGACGCTTGAGCATCTGCACGCCCTGGTTGAACAGGCGCAAGCGCAGGGCGTTGCGCCAGCCGATCTGCTGGACCCGCTGCTGATGCCAATGGACAGTCCGGCAGTGGACTTCCCGGTTGTTAATCTTCCTTTAACATCGTCCGTTTACTTTAAGAACGGAAACCCGGTTCGCACATCGGGGGCGCCGCTTGAGGGCCTGGTACGCGTGACGGAAGGTGACGAAGGGAAATTCATCGGTATGGGCGAAATGGACGGCGAAGGGCGTGTGGCGCCGCGTCGTCTGGTCGTCGAATATCCGGTCGAAGCGTGACGGTGATAACGCCTCACCTTGCGATAAGCAGGGGAGACGAGTAGAATATCGCCGCTTAACGCCTGGTAAATTGTTTAACAATCTGCGGGGCGTACATGGGATAGCTGAATTAGAGATCGGCATCCTTACATTCTTTATACTTTGGAGTTTGAAAATGTCTCTAAGCGTTGAAGCTAAAGCTAAAATCGTTTCTGAGTTTGGTCGTGGTACTAACGACAGCGGTTCTACCGAAGTTCAGGTTGCACTGCTGACTGCACAGATTAACCACCTGCAAGGTCACTTTGCAGAGCACAAAAAAGATCACCACAGCCGTCGTGGTCTGCTGCGTATGGTTTCTCAGCGTCGTAAACTGCTCGACTACCTGAAGCGTAAAGATGTTGCACGCTACACCGCGCTGATCGAGCGTCTGGGCCTGCGTCGCTAATTCTTGCGAGTTTCAGAAAAGGGGGCCTGATGGCCCCTTTTTTCAACCAGACGGCAGCAATTCAATGGAAACTATTGTATTGTTGCTATAAATGATCTTCATTGCAGAGGTTCGCGCGGCTAATGAGAGGCTTCACCCATGGGGGTGTCGGTTGTCATTAGTCGCGAGGATGCGAAGAAGGTCGGGTTAAATCGTCAGCACACCTGAGGTGTGCTTTCAAACATTTAAGAAAGGACAGAATTTTGCTGAATCCGATCGTTCGTAAATTCCAGTATGGTCAGCATACCGTCACGCTGGAAACCGGCATGATGGCGCGTCAGGCTACTGCTGCCGTTATGGTAAGCATGGATGACACCGCTGTATTCGTTACCGTAGTTGGCCAGAAAAAAGCTAAACCAGGTCAGGACTTCTTCCCACTGACCGTTAACTACCAGGAGCGTACCTACGCTGCCGGTAAAATCCCGGGTGGCTTCTTCCGTCGTGAAGGCCGTCCAAGCGAAGGCGAAACCCTGATCGCGCGTCTGATTGACCGCCCGGTTCGTCCGCTGTTCCCGGAAGGCTTCGTAAACGAAGTTCAGGTTATTGCGACCGTTGTTTCCGTTAACCCACAGGTTAACCCGGACATCGTTGCTATGATCGGCGCATCTGCGGCCCTGTCACTGTCTGGTATTCCATTCAATGGCCCAATCGGTTCCGCGCGCGTTGGCTACATCTACGACCAGTACGTACTGAACCCAACTCAGGAAGAGCTGAAAGAGAGTAAGCTGGACCTGGTTGTTGCCGGTACTGAAGCAGCGGTTCTGATGGTTGAATCCGAAGCTGAACTGCTGAGCGAAGATCAGATGCTGGGCGCTGTGGTATTTGGCCACGAGCAGCAGCAGATCGTTATCCAGAACATCAACGACCTGGTGAAAGAAGCCGGTAAACCACGTTGGGACTGGCAGCCAGAAGCGGTGAACGAGGCGCTGAACGCACGCGTTGCTGCACTGGCAGAATCTCGTCTGAGCGACGCATACCGCATCACCGACAAACAGGAGCGCTATGCTCAGGTTGATGTGATCAAATCTGAAGTGACCGCGACCCTGGTTGCCGAAGACGAAACGCTGGACGCTAACGAGATTGGCGAAATCCTGCACGCCATCGAGAAAAACGTTGTTCGTAGCCGCGTCCTGGCAGGCGAGCCGCGTATCGATGGTCGTGAAAAAGACATGATCCGTGGTCTGGACGTGCGTACTGGCGTACTGCCACGTACTCACGGTTCTGCGCTGTTCACCCGTGGTGAAACGCAGGCGCTGGTAACCGCGACCCTGGGTACCGCACGTGACGCACAGATCATCGACGAACTGATGGGCGAGCGTACTGACAGCTTCCTGTTCCACTACAACTTCCCTCCGTACTCTGTGGGCGAAACCGGTATGGTTGGCTCACCGAAGCGTCGTGAAATTGGTCACGGTCGTCTGGCGAAGCGCGGCGTGCTGGCAGTGATGCCAGAAGCAGACAAATTCCCGTACACCGTACGTGTGGTGTCTGAAATCACCGAATCCAACGGTTCCTCTTCTATGGCTTCCGTGTGTGGTGCCTCTCTGGCGCTGATGGATGCAGGCGTGCCAATTAAAGCCGCCGTTGCGGGTATCGCAATGGGTCTGGTGAAAGAGGGCGACAACTACGTTGTTCTGTCTGACATTCTGGGCGACGAAGACCACCTGGGCGATATGGACTTCAAAGTAGCGGGTTCCCGTGACGGTATCTCTGCCTTGCAGATGGATATCAAAATTGAAGGTATCACCAAAGAGATCATGCAGGTTGCTCTGAACCAGGCTAAAGGTGCGCGTCTGCACATCCTGGGCGTGATGGAACAGGCGATTAATGCGCCGCGTGGCGACATTTCTCAGTTCGCTCCACGTATCCACACCATCAAGATCAATCCAGACAAGATCAAAGATGTTATCGGTAAGGGCGGTTCTGTTATCCGTGCACTGACCGAAGAAACGGGCACCACCATCGAAATCGAAGATGACGGTACTGTGAAGATCGCAGCAACCGACGGCGAGAAAGCGAAATACGCTATCCGTCGTATCGAAGAGATCACGGCAGAAATCGAAGTGGGCCGTATCTACAATGGTAAAGTGACCCGTATCGTTGACTTTGGCGCATTCGTTGCCATCGGTGGCGGTAAAGAAGGTCTGGTACACATCTCTCAGATCGCTGACAAGCGCGTTGAGAAAGTGACCGATTACCTGCAAATGGGTCAGGAAGTACCGGTGAAAGTTCTGGAAGTTGACCGCCAGGGCCGTATCCGTCTGAGCATTAAAGAAGCAACCGAGCAGTCTCAGCCTGCTGCGGCGCCGGAAGCTCCGGCTGCTGAACAGCAAGGCGAGTAAGGTTGCCATTTGCCCTCCGCGCAGGCGGAGGGCTTATTATCAGGCAGGACGCCTTGTTAAGCCGCCGGGGGACAGGACGTTCATCCAATAGTTGTCTTCGGGAGTGGGAAATGAAGCCTTTTTTGCGCTGGTGTTTCGTTGCGACAGCTTTAACGCTGGCAGGATGCAGCAACTCTGCCTGGCGTAAGAGCGAAGTCCTCGCAGTGCCATTGCAACCGACTTTGCAGCAGGAAGTCATTCTGGCACGCATGGAACAAATACTTGCCAGTCGGGCTTTAACCGATGACGAACGCGCACAGCTTTTATATGAGCGCGGAGTGTTGTATGATAGTCTCGGTCTGAGGGCACTGGCGCGAAATGATTTTTCACAAGCGCTGGCGATTCGACCTGATATGCCTGAAGTATTCAATTACTTAGGCATTTATTTAACGCAGGCAGGCAATTTTGATGCTGCCTATGAAGCGTTTGATTCTGTACTTGAGCTTGATCCAACTTACAACTACGCGCACTTGAATCGCGGTATCGCATTGTATTACGGCGGTCGTGATAAGTTAGCGCAAGATGATCTGCTGGCGTTTTATCAAGACGATCCTAATGATCCTTTCCGCAGCCTGTGGCTTTACATCGTTGAGCAGAAGCTCGATGAGAAGCAGGCCAAAGAAGCACTGAAACAGCGCTTCGATAAATCGGACAAGGAACAGTGGGGATGGAACATTGTCGAGTTCTACCTGGGCAACATTAGCGAAGCAACGCTGATGGAACGCCTCAAGGCGGACGCAACGGATAACACCTCGCTCGCTGAGCATCTCAGTGAAACCAACTTCTATTTAGGTAAGTACTACCTAAGTCTGGGGGATATGGACAGCGCTACGGCACTGTTCAAATTAGCGGTTGCTAACAACGTACATAACTTCGTTGAGCACCGTTATGCATTGTTGGAATTATCGCTCTTGGGCCAGGAGCAAGACGACCTGGCAGAATCGGACCAGCAATAGCTGACGACATAAACATCAGCCCGTAATCTTTTGATTGCCATCACCTTCACTGGTGAGGGCGTTGTTGTTCGTCAATACACCTAATTTGAGCCGGTTCACACTTTTCAATGAAAATTGCTAATCATTTTCACGATGAGCTAAGTAGACTGGCCGCCATTAATATCGAGGCACTTGTACTACATGGCTGAATTCGAAACCACTTTTGCAGATCTGGGCCTGAAGGCTCCTATCCTTGAAGCCCTTAACGATCTGGGTTACGAAAAACCATCTCCGATCCAGGCTGAGTGTATCCCACACCTGCTTTCTGGTCGTGACGTGCTGGGCATGGCCCAGACTGGTAGCGGTAAAACCGCAGCATTCTCGCTGCCGCTGCTGAACAACATTGATCCGGACCTGCGCGCGCCGCAGATCCTCGTCCTGGCTCCAACCCGTGAACTGGCTGTTCAGGTTGCTGAAGCTATGACGGAATTCTCTAAACATATGCGCGGCGTAAACGTGGTAGCCCTGTACGGCGGCCAGCGTTATGACGTGCAGTTACGCGCCCTGCGCCAGGGTCCACAGATTGTTGTCGGTACGCCGGGCCGTCTGCTGGATCACCTGAAGCGCGGTACCCTGGACCTCTCTAAACTGAGCGGTCTGGTACTGGACGAAGCCGATGAAATGCTGCGTATGGGCTTCATCGAAGACGTAGAAACCATCATGGCGCAGATCCCGGAAGGTCATCAGACCGCTCTGTTCTCTGCAACTATGCCAGAAGCGATCCGTCGCATTACCCGCCGCTTCATGAAAGAGCCGCAGGAAGTGCGTATTCAGTCCAGCGTGACCACTCGCCCGGACATCAGCCAGAGCTACTGGTCTGTGTACGGCATGCGCAAAAACGAAGCGCTGGTGCGTTTCCTGGAAGCGGAAGATTTTGATGCGGCGATTATCTTCGTTCGTACCAAAAACGCGACCCTGGAAGTGGCTGAAGCCCTGGAGCGTAGCGGTTACAACAGCGCAGCGCTGAACGGCGACATGAACCAGGCCCTGCGTGAGCAGACTCTGGAGCGTCTGAAAGACGGTCGTCTGGATATCCTGATTGCAACCGACGTGGCAGCACGTGGCCTGGACGTTGAGCGTATCAGCCTGGTTGTAAACTACGATATCCCAATGGACTCCGAGTCTTACGTTCACCGTATCGGCCGTACCGGTCGTGCGGGTCGTGCAGGCCGTGCGCTGCTGTTCGTTGAGAACCGCGAGCGTCGTCTGCTGCGTAACATTGAACGCACCATGAAGCTGACCATTCCAGAAGCCGAGCTGCCAAACGCAGAACTGCTGGGCAAACGCCGTCTGGAAAAATTCGCCGCGAAAGTACAGCAGCAGCTGGAAAGCAGCGATCTGGATCAGTACCGTGCGCTGCTGTCCCAGATCCAGCCTGTCGCTGAAGGCGAAGAGCTGGACATGGAAACCCTGGCCGCAGCACTGCTGAAAATGGCGCAGGGCGAACGTAGCCTGATCGTGCCACCTGATGCGCCGATGCGTCCTAAGCGTGAGTTCCGTGACCGTGACGATCGTTTCGAACGTCGTGGCGACCGTAACGACCGTGGTCCACGCGGTGACCGTCCAGAGCGTGGTGGTGAAGACCGTCCACGTCGCGAGCGTCGTGACGCTGGCGAAATGGAACTGTATCGCATTGAAGTGGGCCGTGATGATGGTGTTGAAGTTCGTCACATCGTTGGCGCGATCGCTAACGAAGGCGCCATCAGCAGCCGTTACATCGGTAACATTAAGCTGTTCGGTTCCCACTCCACCATCGAGCTGCCAAAAGGCATGCCGGGCGAAGTACTGCAACACTTTACTCGCACCCGCATCCTGAACAAGCCGATGAACATGCAGCTGCTGGGCGATGCACAGCCACGTCCTGACCGTGGCGGCGAACGTCGTGGCGGTGGTCGCGGTTTCGGTG
>ENA-OPSQ01001265-OPSQ01001265.1-human-gut-metagenome-genome-assembly--contig:-NODE-1265-length-17915-cov-3.879171_pt1 | contig 17915 bp, 16 predicted proteins | sample MGYA00241456_ERZ501904 | MGnify/ENA primary metagenome ERZ501904 (study PRJEB25962, sample SAMEA2042452) | human gut metagenome | biome: human gut; feature: human-associated habitat; material: faeces...
CCCAAACCTCCATCTCTCCGAAACGCTGTCCACCGAACTGAGCTTTACCACCCAGTGGCTGCTGAGTTACTAATGAGTAAGGACCAGTAGAACGTGCATGGATCTTGTCATCTACCAGATGATGCAGTTTCAGGTAATGCATGAATCCGATTGTTACAGGGCTGTCAAATTCTTCTCCTGTACGACCGTCTCTTAATCTTACTTTACCAGTTGTATCAATTGGTACACCCTGCCATTCTTTTCTATGATCTCTGTTTTCATATAAGTAATCCATTACATCATCGTTAACTTTATCACGCCATTTCGCGTCAAATTCTTCCCATGATGTATTGGCATAGTCATTTGCCATTCTTAATGTATCTGCGATATCGTTCTCGTCTGCACCATTGAATACTGGTGTAGCAACATTAAATCCAAGAACTTTTGCTGCTAAGGACAGATGGATCTCTAACACCTGTCCGATATTCATACGTGAAGGCACACCTAATGGGTTCAGTACGATATCTAATGGACGTCCGTTTGGTAAGTATGGCATATCTTCTACTGGCAGAATACGGGAAATTACACCCTTGTTACCATGACGACCAGCCATCTTATCTCCTACAGAAATCTTTCTCTTCTGAGCAATGTATACACGAACGCTCTTGTTTACTCCAGGAGGAAGTTCGTCTCCATTCTCTCTTGTGAAGATCTTCGTATCCATAACAACTCCGTAAGCACCATGTGGCACTCTTAAAGATGTATCACGGACTTCTCTTGCTTTCTCACCGAAGATCGCACGTAACAGTCTCTCTTCAGCTGTTAATTCTGTTTCTCCCTTAGGAGTAACTTTTCCTACCAGGATGTCACCGGCACGTACTTCTGCACCGATACGAATGATACCGTTATCATCTAAGTCTTTTAAGACATCTTCACTTAATCCTGCAAGATCTCTTGTGATCTCTTCTTGACCAAGCTTAGTATCTCTGGCTTCTGCTTCATATTCTTCGATATGAACAGATGTGTAAACGTCATCCTGTACCAGACGCTCACTTAACAGTACCGCATCCTCGTAGTTATATCCTTCCCATGTCATGAAACCGATCAATGGGTTCTTACCAAGAGCCATCTCTCCGTTGCTTGTTGAAGCACCGTCTGCTAAGATGTCTCCCTTTTCTACTCTGTCTCCTACAAATACGATTGGACGCTGATTCATACAGTTACCCTGGTTGCTTCGTGCAAACTTGATAACATTGTACTCATCTCTCTGACCGTCATCATTACGAACTACGATCTTTGTACTTGTAGATCTTTCTACGACTCCGCCATTTCTTGCTGTGATGCAGACTCCAGAGTCATATGCAGCCTTGGATTCCATACCTGTTCCAACAACAGGAGCTTCTGTAGAAAGAAGTGGTACTGCCTGACGCTGCATGTTGGATCCCATCAGCGCACGGTTGGCATCATCGTTCTCCAGGAAAGGAATCATGGATGTAGCTACTGAGAATACCATCTTTGGAGATACGTCCATTAAGTCAAGGTTTACTTTATCAAATTCTGATGTATCCTCGCGGAAACGTCCGGATACATGAGTATTTACGAAATGTCCATCTTCATCAACAGGTTCGTTCGCCTGTGCTACTACATAATTATCTTCTTCATCAGCTGTTAAATAAACAACTTTGTCTGTAACAACTGGATTCTCAGGATCTGATTTATCCAGTACACGATATGGAGCTTCGATAAATCCATACTCGTTAATTCTCGCATAAGTAGCAAGAGAGTTGATCAGACCGATGTTAGGTCCTTCAGGTGTCTCGATCGGACACATTCTTCCGTAATGTGTATAATGTACGTCACGGACTTCGAATCCGGCACGATCACGAGACAGACCACCTGGTCCTAATGCAGATAAACGTCTCTTATGTGTTAACTCAGACAGTGGGTTGTTGTGGTCCATGAACTGAGATAACTGAGAACTTCCAAAGAACTCTTTCACTGCTGCTGTTACTGGTTTGATATTGATCAATGACTGTGGTGAGATAGATTCAATATCCTGAGTTGTCATTCTTTCACGAACAACTCTTTCTAATCTTGAAAGACCGATACGATACTGGTTCTGAAGCAGTTCACCTACAGCACGGATACGACGGTTTCCTAAGTGGTCAATATCATCATCATGTCCAATTCCATACTCTAAATGGATATTATAGTTGATGGATGCTAAGATATCTTCTTTTGTAATATGTTTTGGAATCAATTCATGAATATTCTTCTTCAGAGCTTCTTTTAATTCTTCTCCTTCATATCCTTCTTCTAAGATCTTCTCTAATACAGGATAGAAAACATCTTCATGAACACCGATCTCTTCTGGATTGAAATCTACATATTCAGCAAGATTTACTTCCATGTTGGAAAGTATTTTTGTAGCACCTTCTTCTGTCTGGATCATAACACTTGCTACGGCTGCGTTCTGAATCTTATCTGCAAGTTCCATGTCCACATTCGTTCCAGCTTCTGCTAATACTTCTCCAGTTGTTGGATCTAAAACATCTTCTGCTAAGATAAATCCACTGATACGATTTCTTAATGCTAATTTTTTATTGAATTTGTAACGTCCAACTTTCGCAAGATCATATCTTCTTGGATCGAAGAACATGCTGTTGATCAAGCTTTCCGCACTATCTACAGATAATGGTTCTCCCGGACGGATCTTCTTATATAATTCTAACAGACCATCTTCATAGTTATCAGATGGGTCTTTTTCAATACTTGCAAGGATCTTTGGTTCTTCACCAAATAATTCTTTGATCTCTGCGTTTGTTCCGATACCTAATGCACGGATCAAAACTGTGATAGGCACTTTTCTTGTACGGTCTACACGTACATTGAATACATCATTGGAATCTGTTTCATATTCAAGCCAAGCACCACGGTTTGGAATAACTGTGGAAGAGTATAACTCTTTACCAATCTTGTCATGAGCAATTCCATAATAAATTCCAGGGGAACGCACTAACTGACTGACGATAACACGTTCAGCTCCGTTGATGATAAATGTTCCTGTTGCTGTCATTAAAGGAAGATCGCCCATAAAAATCTCATGCTGCTTGATTTCATCAGTCTCTTTATTATGAAGTCTTACTTTCACTTTTAAAGGTGCAGCGTATGTTGCATCTCTTTCTTTACATTCTTCAATTGAATATTTGACGTCATCTTTACATAATTGATAGTCAACAAATTCCAAGCTTAACTGATCGCTGTAATCTTCGATTGGGGAGATATCTTCAAATACCTCTGCTAATCCTTCTCTTAAAAACCAATCATAGGAATCCTTTTGAATTTCGATCAGATTTGGTACTTCAAGGACGTCATCCTGTCTGGCATAGCTGATTCGCATCCCTGTACCTGATTTTATTGGCTGTATTCTGTTCTTTTCCATGGACGTTTTTCACCTCTTGATCTAAACCTGGTTTATATACTACATCAACTGTAAGAAACCCTCTATCTTACTATATCTTTCTTACAATCTTATTCTTAATTTTACATAGAGTGTGGGCAGACAAACCCACATTAAGACATTTTCTTATATTACCATATAGAATTTATCATGTCAATAACTATTTTTAAATACATGAAAAAAGCACCTGAAAATGTTTCTCATCTGCCTTTTTCATTAAATTCTTCACTTCTTTTCACTCTTATCTTGTAATAAAAAGATTTTGTATGTTACACTAGTCATAAACAAAGGCGTTGTAAACAGATATATGTTTATAGCGCCTTTTGCATTTATTAAGAAAGGAAATCTTAACGTGGGAATCACTTTAAAACACAACAAACTACTTTTTGCCGCCCCATGTGCTGCATTTATTGCTGGATTGATCTGGGATAAAGTATCCTCAAGAGTTGCCGTTGCATCTATCTTTATCGGTATGATCTGTGGACTCATTGCTTACTTTATGATTCCTGATGATAATATTAACTATTTTGTAGGTAATGTATTTTCTCTTTGTGTTCCGATCGTTGTTATCATGATCGCCTCTCTATTCGAGAAAGAACATTTTGATTTTGAACAATTAAAAGCATATCAACCAGATCATCTGGTCCATGCTTCTAAAGAATAGGAGGTTTTTATGATCAGTTTTACAGTATTTAAATTATTTATTCTAATTGTCCATGTATGGTTTGCCGTTGGAATTGCAGTCATCAGTGTATTTGCAATTCGAGAATTGTTTAGCTGGTTCAAGGTTCCAAACGAGCATATATCACAAAGCTATGGAATCTCATCCAGATACTCAACTCATCGTTTTCCCTGAGCTTGCTGTTACTGGTTATCAATGTGGTGAAAATTTTAAAGATTTGGCAGAAACTGCCACGATTGACTCTACATCCATAAAAAAGATGAGTGCTTTAGCTAAGGAATTTCATGTTCATATCGTCTATGGAATGACTGAAAAAGAAGAAGATATCCTTTATAATTCTCAGTTTTTCCTTGATGACACTGGTGTTCTTCTTGGAACTTATCGCAAAGTTCATTTATTTGATTCCGAGAAAAATTATTTTACACCTGGGGATCAATTTAAAGTATTTGATACAAAGATCGGTCGTATCGGTTTGTTTATCTGTTATGACGCATTCTTTCCAGAAGCTGCCAGAAGTCTTGCGATTCAAGGAGTGGATCTCTTTGGGCATACAAGAATTCTTGATCCATTAGGAAGGATTCTCACATCAATCAATGATGAAAAAGATGGAATTATCCATGCATCTCTGGATTACGATATAGCAAAGCAGATGAAACATGACTATTACACAATGTTGACGGAACGTCGTCCAGATGTTTATATTGCATGAATGAATATTGTGTCCTATCTTCTCTTTTTACGAAAAAGTTTTTATAAAAAAATAGACAGTGCTCTTTTTCATAAGAACGCTGTCTATTTTTTATTTTACTTATTTTTCCATAATATATTCTATAAGTTTATCTGAAAATTCCTTCACCACTGTATCTGCCTGATGAAGATCTTGTTTGATCGCTCCTTCTGGTGCATATCCAATGCATTTCATTTTGGCAGATTTGGCTGCCTTTACTCCTGCTTCGGAATCTTCGACCACGATACAGTTTGCCGCCTTCTGTCCAATTGTCTCAGCCGCCTTTTGAAAGATTTCTGGATCCGGCTTTCCGTTTTCACATTCGGAACCGCTTATAAATGCTTCAAAGCAGTCTGTAATTCCAAACGTATTCATATTTGTCATGATATCTTCTTTCAATGAAGACGATGCTACTGCCAGATGAAATCCTTTTTCCTTTAATATACGGATCAGGTCAACAACCCCAGGCATCGGCTTTAGTCCTTCCTGGTTGATCAACTCTTTTCTGGTTTTGACCCACTGATCTATATAATATGAAACTTCTTTATCAAGACTTTCAAATTCTTTCTTCATCTCTGTCCACATATATTCATGTGTCGTACCCAAAAACTTATCATGATAATGCCAGTCAACTTCAATGCCTGCTCGTTTTAAGATAAGATGTTTTGCTTTGACGTTAAAATATTCCGAATCAGCGATCACGCCGTCCATATCAAAAATCACTGCTGTAATCATACTTTCCTCCTGATAAAACAGAAACGCACAAAATGTTAAGTAGTCATCTGTGCGTCTCTGTATCTTCCGTATTAAACTGTGATAAATCCTAATCCTTCAAGTACTGAGAACACTAAGATCGCAACAATGCAGATCGGTGCAATATACTTGACCATAATAAGGAATAGGGATTTTCTCTTAAATTCCCCAGAACTTTCAACTTCATCAACAATTACTTTTGGCTTGATGATATACCCAACAAATAGACATGTTAAGAATGCTGCGATTGGCATTAATACGCTGTTACTGATGAAATCAAAGAAATCAAGGAAGTCAAATCCTAAAATCGTAATATTGCTCCATGCTCCAAATCCTAAAGATGATGGAACTGCTAGTAACAGAGCAATGATAAACATCGTAATACATGCAGTTCCTCGTTTCATATGGAACTTATCCATCAGAACTGCTACGAGTGTTTCAAGCAGCGAAATGGAAGAGGTAAGTGCTGCAAGTAACACTAAAATAAAGAATACTGCTGCAATAACACTTGAAAAAGCCATACTGTTAAATACTTTTGGAAGCATCACAAACATCAAAGATGGACCTTTTGCAAGCATGGATGAATCTCCGTTTGAGAATACAAACACAGCTGGTACGATCATAAGTCCTGCAAGGAAAGCAACCCCTGTGTCAAAAATCTCAACCTGTGTGACTGATTTCTCAAGGTCAGCTTTCTTTGGCATATATGATCCGAATGTGATCATAATACCCATAGCAAGGGACATCGAATAAAATAGCTGTCCAAGTGCAGCTAGGATCGTTGTCGGACTAAATCCTTTTAAATTTGGTTTTAAATAATATGCAACTCCAGCCATCGCCCCTGGTCTTGTGATACAGAATAAAGATACTCCGATCAATAAGACGATCAAAACTGGCATCATGATCGTGCTGACACGTTCTACTCCGCCTTTGACTCCTCCTGCAACAACCACTGTTGTAGCGATCAGGAATACGAGAACACAGATCATTGGTTCCGCTGATTTGCTGATAAACCCTGTAAAGAATGTATCAGAGGCGGCATTATGAATCCCTCCCTGAAGCGATACCAGTGCATATTTTGTAACCCATCCACCAATAACACAGTAGTACGGGAAGATAATAAACGGAATGATCGTTGTAAGATATCCGATAAATGTATACTTCTTGCTAAAGTGTCCAAATGCACGGATCGCACTAGTTCCTGCCTTTCTTCCAAGGGCAACTTCTGTGATCATCAGTGAAAATCCAAATGTTAATGTAAGGATCAGATAAGTTAATAAAAATGTTCCTCCGCCATATTTGGCTGCAAGATATGGAAATCTCCAGATGTTTCCAAGACCTACGGCAGACCCAGCCGTTGCAAGAACGAATCCTAAACGGCTCGAGAATCCACTTCTTTCATTACTCATAATATTAAGTACCTTCTTTCATATATATTCAGATACGTAAGGATATGTATCTGGCTCTGCCGGAGATCTTAGATATGAATCCTGCATGGCAGGATTCCCAGCCTGGATGCTGAATTCTATTTAGATGACGTCCACATCTTCTCCGGCAAGGACGGCATTCATATTACGTACAGAACACATCTTTCCACACATTGTACATGTATCTTCTCTCTCTGGTGTTGATTCTGCACGGTATCTTCTTGCCTTTTCAGGATCAAGAGCAAGTTCGAACTGTTTCTCCCAGTCAAGTTTCTGTCTCGCAGCTGCCATCTGGTTATCCCAATCCATAGCGCCTTTTACACCTTTGGCAATATCTGCTGCATGTGCTGCGATCTTGGAAGCCATGATTCCTTCTTTCACATCATCGACATTTGGAAGACGCAGATGTTCTGCTGGTGTTACATAACATAAGAAGCTTGCTCCAGAAGCTGCAGCGATCGCTCCACCAATTGCAGATGTGATATGGTCATATCCAGGTGCAATATCTGTTACCAGAGGTCCAAGAACATAAAATGGTGCTCCATGACAGATCGTCTGCTGAATCTTCATATTCGCCTGAATCTGATCCATTGGCATATGTCCAGGTCCTTCGATCATAACCTGTACATCCTTCTTCCATGCACGTGCTGTTAATTCTCCTAATGTTACTAATTCTTCGATCTGTGAAATGTCACTTGCATCAGCAAGGCATCCTGGACGACATGCATCACCAAGGCTTAGTGTTACATCATATTCGTTACAGATATCAAGGATTTCGTCATAATATTCGAAGAATGGATTCTCATTGCCTGTTGCTTCCATCCATGCAAAGATCAAAGAACCACCACGGGACACAATGTTCATCTTACGTTTCATTGCCTTGAAACGTTCCGCTGTGTTTCGGTTGATTCCACAATGGATCGTCATAAAATCTACACCATCTTCTGCATGCATCTTAAATACATCGATCCATTCACGAGATGTAATATCCTTTAACGCTTTATTGTAATAAACAATCGCATCGTAAATAGGTACAGTACCAAGGATTGCTGGACATTCATCGACAAGCTTCTTACGAAATACATGCGTATGTCCAAAAGAAGAAAGATCCATGATAGCTTCTGCACCCATCTCTACGGCTTTGTTAACTTTCTCCATCTCAACGTCTAAGTTTAAACAGTCTCTGGATGTTCCAAGGTTTACATTGATCTTTGTCTTCAAAGAATTCCCGATTCCAAATGGTTTTAAACACTTGTGGTTCTTGTTTGCAGGTATGACAATGGTTCCAGCTGCGACTTCTGCCATAAGGTCTTTCACGTCAATTCCTTCATAGGCAGCAACTGCTTCCATCTCTTTCGTTACAATTCCCTGTCTTGCTGCGTTCATCTGTGTTGTGTACTTCATGATTGAAAACCTCCAAAATATAAGATTTTGGGAGACTCTTATTCGGTTTTATTTATTTTATCATCATTCTGTCTTGTTGAGATAAAAAAAGACAAACTTTAAAAAGCCTGCGATGCTGCTTTACAGTTCGTCTTGTATTCATAGCATCCAAATCCCTACGACGGCATTATCCGTATCAGGTCCATGGTCGAAACTCTCGTTTCCTCTCAGCTAAGGTATCACCTTTTAAGCTCCCATTTCAGTTACACCAATATTGTACCATCCTAAAAGACAGATAGCAAGAATTTTGTATCCTTGTTATCTGCCTTTTGTACTTCTTTATCTTTATATTTTTCTTTTATTTTACTGGTCTGGCGATTGCTACAACTTTGCGGTACCATGGATAGCTGTAAGACACACTGCTTCCATCTGCATGTACGATCGTGTCATTTCCAACATACATGGCGATATGGTCGATATTTTTATATCTTCCATTCTTTCCACTTCGTTTACGGTAAAAGATTAGATCTCCCGGAAGTAATCTGTCTGATTTTCCGTTATATGTAGAAAGTTTTAATAATTTCTTCTTTTTTCCACACCATTTAGCAATATCTGCAGCTGTTGGTGCATAGCTCTTACTTCCAAAATTCACACCATATGGTTTATAAGACTTCCACACAAAAGAACTGCAATCTACATAACCTTTCCGCATTCGTTTTGCCTGACTGTATGTTGGTTTTGTCTTGCAGATCGCTTGAGCTTTGCTGACTCCTTTGTATGCTTTGGATTTTAAGATATAAATATTAAAAGATACACTCGCATTATCAGCACTGATCGTTAAGGTTGTTCTTCCGTATTTTTTTCCTTTTGTTGATCCATTTGATGATACAGATGCATATTTTGTATTTCCAACTTTATATGTAACTGGTGTATATCCGCTGGCTCCTGATACTTTGTAAGAGACTTTTTGCCCTTTTTTCAGAATACAACTCGCTCTATATTGTGGATCTGTGCACTTTACAGTTGCTTCCAAGCAAATTCCATCTACATATACGTATACCTTTCTGGTTTGTTTTGCATATCCGTAAAATGTCCCATCATCCGCTACATAAAAATTATGGTTATTATCTGCTCGATAGATAATGCGTTCTTGTCCATTCGTTGAGTTGCCTTCTAATTCAACTTTCCCTTCGTTATAAAGAACCGTTGCAAGTTTGTTATTCTTTAATCTCGGATTTGAAATCTGGATGTGCATCTCTTTCGTTTCTGTGCTTTGGTATTCTGTTCCTTCGTCTGTTATGATATTTAATCGGACGGTTGCATCTCCTGTGGATCTTCCTGTAATCTTTGCAGTCTTCTGATCCGCTGATACCTCCATCGCAATATGATCATTTCCATTGACGATCTGCCAGTCATATTTCAGATTATCTCCATAATCATAAGAATCATTATATTTTAATGAAATATTTCCGCCAACAGCAACTCCTGCATTGGTATCAGAATCATAAAAATCAACATCATATGTCGCTGCTTCTTCTGGTGAATCGTATCCGCCCCATAAATTATATCCTGCTTTGTTTATCTTATTCGTTATCTTTCCCATGCCAGTCTTACTTGCTGCTGATACGGGCATGATCTGAATCGATAACATTCCTATAACAGCTGAAAGCGTACATACGCACAGCTTTTTTATCATTTTTTTCACTTTATTTCTCCCCATTTATCTTGTTTCTCTTAATGTATATTCGACTATTTATAAAATTTAATTCATTACATTGACTGGTTTTCCTTCCATCCAACATTTCACATTATCAAAATCAATGATCGCACGTTTTACCAATGCTTCTTTTGTTGCAAATGCAACGTGTGGTGTCGCGATCAGATTCTTTGCATGTAAGAGCGGATGATCTTTTGATACCGGCGGTTCATTCTCAAAGACATCAACGGCTGCTCCTGCAATCTTACCGTTATTGAGTGCTTCAGCTAATGCTTCACTATCAACAACCGGACCTCTTGCCGTGTTGATCAAAACTGCATCTGGTTTCATCAATGCAATCTCATCTTTACCGATCAAACCTTTTGTTGATTCATTTAAAGGTACATGCAATGAAATGATATCACAATTATATAAAAGTTCTTCTAACCCTACAAATTGAATTCCTGGAAGATCTTTTACTGTCCTTGAATATGCGTAAACTTCACATCCAAATGCCTGGGCGATCTTCGCAACTCTGGTTCCGATTGCTCCGGTTCCGATCACACCGAATTTCTTTCCTTCCAGTTCAAATCCAACCAGACCATCCTTGGTTCCTTCTTCTCGGACTACCTGATCGCAGGAAATGATATTTCGATATAGTGAGATCAAAAGTCCAAAGACAAGGTCTGAAACTGCAGCATTTGAATAGCCTGCACAGTTGCATACTGTGATTCCCTGTTCTTTGCATACATCCATCGCAATATGATCGATCCCTGTAAATGCTACCGCCAGCATCTTAAGGTTTTTGCAGCCTTTAATGACTTCAGCATTCAATGGCAGATTTGCAACCATAATAATGTCCGCATCCTTTCCACGTTCGATCAGACTTTCTGTGTCAGTTACTTTGGTCTGGTAAGATACGATCTCGACAGAATCTGGCAATGCCTTATGTGCGATTTCCATTAATTTCTCTTCTTCCACACCTAGTGGTTCAATAATTACTAATTTCATAATTGTCGAATACTCCTTTCGTATGATTTTACTCTACTATTCTATCATCAAATATACGATTATAAAAGCTTAGAAATATTTTATTTCATAGAGGATTCCATCGAAGTTTCTTATAATCCATATAAAGTAAAAAAACTGCCACACTAGTTTCCACCAATGTGACAGTTTCATATACTTTATAGAAAATCTACTGGAGTAAATCTCTTAATTATTTAAGAGTTACTTTAGCTCCCTGTTCTTCTAATTTAGCTTTGATGTCTTCAGCTTCTGCTTTAGATGCACCTTCTTTAACTACTTTAGGAGCTCCATCAACTAATTCTTTAGCTTCTTTTAATCCTAATCCTGTAGCATCTCTAACAACTTTTATAACTTGGATTTTGTTAGCTCCTGCTTCTTTTAATACAACATTGAATGAAGTTTTTTCTTCAGCAGCTCCTGCTACTGCTCCAGCTGCTGCTGGTGCTGCAGCTGCTACTGCAGATACTCCATATTTTTCTTCTATAGCTTTTACTAATTCAGCTAATTCAGCTACTGTTAAACTATCAATTTTTTCTAATAATTCTTCTATCATTTTTATATCCTCCTAATTTTAATTGTGATTTAAGTTCACTACTCTTTATTTTATATTTAAGCGTTTTCTTTTTGAATTCTTACTTGATCAAGTGCAACTGCAACTTTGGAAATATTTCCAAGTAATGCACCAGCAAGCATTCCAAGTAATTCTTGTCTTGATGGAAGTTTTGCTAAAGTAATTAATTCTTCTACTGATACTACTTTACCTTCAATAATTCCACCTTTAATTTTATAAAAATCGTTTTCCTTAGAAAAACCATATATAACTTTTAATGGCTCTAAATAATCTTCTTCGCTCATAACTAAAGCTGTAGGTCCTTCTAATAAACTATCTAATGCAGATTCACCGTTTGCATCTAAAGCTCTTTTAATAATGTTATTTTTTATAACTTTATATTCTGCTTTTGCATTTCTTAAATCTGTTCTTAATTTTGTTACATCTGTAACATTTATTCCTCTGTAATCTGTTAAAAGAACAACTTTTGCACTTTTAATTTGCTCAGCTAATTTCTTTACTTCTTCTTCTTTTTGTTTTAATATAACTTCACTTGCCATTTTATTTATTCACCTCCTAAAATTTATGCAAAATAATAAACCAATCTATTATAGTCATCTTTCGAGACATATATAAAGATTGGTTTAAACCGTTCTAAAAATATGCCTCGGTAGGACTTATTTTATTGCCTACTTTCTTTGGCTATATATTATAAATTATTTTTGGTCAATATACATACTTGGTCCCATTGTTGTTGATATTGCAACACTTCTTATGTATTGTCCTTTAGCTGCTGCTGGTTTTGCTTTTATAATAGCTCCAATGATAGTTTCATAGTTTTCTAATAACTTGTCTGTACCAAAAGAAACTTTTCCAAAACCTAAGTGAATAATATTAGTTTTATCTAATCTGTATTCTACTTTTCCTGATTTAATTTCTTGTATAGCTTTAGTAACGTCCATTGTTACTGTTCCTGATTTTGGGTTTGGCATTAATCCTTTAGGTCCTAATACTTTACCTAATCTACCTACAACACCCATCATATCAGGAGTTGCAACTATAACATCATAATCAAACCAATTTTCTTTTTCTATTTTTGGTATTAACTCTTCTGCTCCAACAAAGTCAGCTCCTGCTTTAGTAGCTTCTTCAGCTTTAGGTCCTTTAGCAAAAACTAAAACTTTTAAAGTTTTTCCTGTACCATTTGGAAGTACAGTTGTTCCTCTAACTTGTTGGTCAGCATGTTTTGAATCCACACCTAATTTAACATGTAATTCAACTGTTTCGTCGAATTTTGCTTTAGGCATTTTTTCGATTGTTTCTAATGCTTCTTTTGCACTATAAACTTTTGACTTATCTACAAGTTTTTCACACTCTAGATATCTTTTTCCTTTACTCATTTTTTAATCCTCCTTTGGTAATAACGGATAATAATCTATCCTCCCATTTTAAATTCTTATTAGTCTGCTACTACAACACCCATAGAACGAGCTGTTCCTGCAACCATGCTCATTGCAGCTTCTAATGAAGCAGCATTTAAGTCTGGCATTTTTTGCTTTGCAATCTCTTCTACTTGTGCTTTTGTTATTGTAGCAACTTTATCTTTGTTAGGTTTTCCTGAACCTTTTTCAATTTTAGCTGATTTTTTAATTAATACAGCTACTGGTGGTACTTTTGTTATAAATTCAAATGATTTATCTTTATAAACTGTAATAACAACTGGAATTATCATTCCTGGTTGATTTGCAGTTCTATCATTAAATTCTTTAACAAACTGCATAATATTAACACCACTTGATCCTAATGCTGGTCCTACTGGTGGAGCTGGTGTAGCTTTACCTGCAGGTATTTGTAATTTTATAATATTGCTAATTTCTTTTTCTGCCATCTCTTGCACCTCCTTTAAGTATGAATATTAACAAAAATAATTTATAAGAAATATGCTATAAAAGCATATGTACTTATCTAAACATTAAATTTTTTGTACCTGTGAAAACTCTAGTTCAACAGGAGTTTCTCTTCCAAACATAGATACTAAAACTTTTACTTTATGTTTTTCTTTGTTTATTTCTTGTACTGTTCCAATAAAGTCTTTTAATGGTCCATCCATAACTTTAACAGAATCATTTATATTGTAATCTACATTTACTTCTGGAGTTTCAAATCCCATACTTCTGATTTCTTCATCAGTAAGTGGAATCGGATCAGTTCCTGAACCTACAAATCCTGTAACTCCCCTTGTATTTCTTACAATATACCAAGTTTGTTCTGTTACGATCATCTTAACTAGAACATAACCTGGAAATACTTTCTTTAAGTTGGTTTTTTTCTTACCATCTTTAATTTCTATTTGTTCTTCCATTGGTACAACTATTTCAAAGAAATAATCTTCTAACTCTCTGTTTTTTACTGTTTTTTCCAAGTCTGTTTTTACTTTATTTTCATAACCAGAATAAGTATGAACAACATACCATTTTGGCACTAATTCACTATTTTCTCCGAGACACCTTAAGTTAGCCTCCTTTTATTATTCTATTACTTCGTTTGCTCCTGAACTATTTTCTCCTTCTGTAGTTGTGTTTCCTTGTTGAGTATTTTGTTCAGCTGTGTTTTCAGTTGTTTCTTGTTTTTGTTCTTCTGAAGTAGTATTTTCTACACTATTAGTATTTTCATCAACAGTATTAACAATACTTGTATTTTCTTTAGAAGTTACAGCGTCTCTTACTTTATCAATTCCATATTTATTAAGAGCCTCAAATGCAATATCTAATACAAATACAATTGCAGCTGTAATTAGTACTATAGTTATTACAGCTATAGTATTATTAGCAAGTTGCTTTGGTGTTGGCCAAATAACTTTCTTTAACTCTGCTTTAAAATTTTTAAAACCATTTTTATTTTCTTTTTTTACTTTTTTATTTTCTTCTTTAGCCATTTTGTTTCCTCCTTAAAAGGGCTATTTTGTTTCCTTATGTGTAGTACGTTTTTTGCAGAATTTACAATACTTAACAACCTCTAATCTGTCTGTATTGTTCTTTTTATTTTTTTCTGTCATATATGTTCTTCTATTACATTCTGTACATGCTAATGTAATTGGTTCTCTTGCTCCTTTTGCAGCCATCTTCAATACACCTCCAGCCATTTGCTTGTTTTATGTTTTATAGCGTATGCAATTATTTACATACGCTATAGTATTTTACCATGATTTTTCTAATATGTCAACATATATTTTAGTCATTTTTTTGCCTTCCCCCAGAACCTTTTTATACATTTATTTTTCTTTTATTTGTAATAACATTAAGCCTTTTTTTACATATTTATTTTTCATAAAATTTTTCCAGATTAGTCCTGATAAATAATTTTCAATCATTACCATTGATATCCCCTTATCTATTCCTATGCATTCTGCTGAATACCATTTATTTTTTTCGTCTAAATTATATGCATCTTTAAATCCATACTTGCACCACAAACTAGGAAATTTGTTATAATAATATTCCATCGCTTTTATAGAATCTTCAGGAGTAAAATTAATTGAACCTATTGCTCCACAGGGAGGAATTGTACCATCATTTTTTAGTTTTTTTCTATCATCACAAGGTCTTGCTCCATATTCACCAGAATATCCTTTTGGTCCTACACAAGCAGTTACTCCCCATGAATTTTCATTAAATGTTTTAAATTTATATTCGTTATCTATACAAAACTTTTTATTTGCTTTAGTAGCTTTAATAGAATTTTCAAACCAATCTATACCATTTTGATCCATTTTATTTCTAAAATCTATCCAACAATGTGAAAATTGATATGTAAATAAAGTTCCTCCATATGTGTAAATTATATTTTTTATATCTTTATAATCTTTTTTTAGTTTTTCAAAACAATCATACATTTCTATACTTATAGAAAAAGTCGGAGACGAAACTCCCAAAACATATAACATTAATTGTTCTGCATACATATCCCAAGCTCCCCAAAAGCCTTTTTCATTTGAATATCCCATATAAAATTGATTTGTACTTGAATTAGTATACCATCTCCAATTAATTTTTTTATATAGCATTTCTACTTTTACTTTAATTTCTCCACCAAAATATTCTCCAGCAGTTATTGCTCCACAAATAAAAATCCCTGTATCAATAATAGAAATTTCACAATTCCAAACTCTTTTTCCCGTATTTATATCTATAAAATGATAAAAAAATCCATTTTTTCCTTCAACATTTTCTAAAAATGTATCTAATGTTTTATTTACTCTATTATATGCTTTTTTATAACTAATCCACTTATGTTCTACACCTATAATTAATGCAGCAAATCCATATCCAACCGATGCTATACTTGAAACATTATCTGCAAATTTCGTTTTATCACGTATTAAACCATAGCCTTTACTTGATTTTTTTAAATTTGCTTCCTTTAAAAAAAAATTATAACTTCCTTTTAGTTCTTTTAAAAGCAATTTTTTTCCATAGCACTTGCATATTCTCATAAAATTCACTTCCTTATTTTATTATACAAATTATCTTTATATGATTCAATGGAAATATTATGTAATCTTCTTTTCGTATAATTTATACCACTCCATTTAAAATTCCAACATAAATTTATTTTTTCTATCACAAATAAAATAATTGAATTATTTTTTTATTTATGATATATAATTTCTAGTTATAAAATTCTTATTAATTATATATATGAAGGGATGAAAGAAATGGAAATAGAATTAATTGGTGGATATGAAAAAAATGAATTAGAAACACGTATACAAAAAGTTGCAACAGCAGGAAAACTTTCTAGATTTCCTGGAAACGTTTTCGAAGTATTAGAAAGTTGTAATAATTATGAAAAAAACTTAAATTTAATAAAAAGAATTATTGGTATGGGACATAAATCAATTATTGAGCATGATTATCTTGTTTTTGCAATTTGTGATGTTACTCCAATTATCGAGCAAACAATTATTGGAAATAGACTTACTTCTTTTACAATCAAGTCTAGAAGAGAAGTAGATTTTAGGACAGCAGGTTTTTATATTCCTGAATTTCGTAACAAAGATTTAAACACTCATCCTAAAAACGAAGAATTAAAACAAAAATATATTTCTCATATGAAATATTTATTTAATACATATGGTGATTTAGTAGATAATGGAATAGATGTTGAAGATGCTCGTTTTATACTTCCATACTCATTCCATAGTAATATTATTATGGGACTAAATGCTAGGGAACTTGAAAAAATGGTTACTTCATTTTTATATGGTCCTTTAAGTAAAATTTCCGAGTTAAAAGAATTTGGCGAAAAATTACTTTCAATAATAAAAGAATTTGTTCCATATTTAGAAAAGAGCATTGAATCATATTCTAATTATTCAAATAATCCTTTTGACTATATGGAAAGTTTAGCTAATAGACCTAAAATAAAAATTGCTTCAAAGCCCGTTTTAATTAGTAATACTCCAAATCCAGATGATGTAATTATAAAAAGTTCAATTATGTATCATTTTCAATGTTCAGAACAAGAAGCAAAACAAATAATGGAAGAATCAGAAAAAATAGATCCTGAATATAAAGCAAAAAGCATGAATATTATTCTTCATAAAGAAGAAAGACGTGAACTTGAACAAGTTAGTTTTACTTTTCAAATTCCAATTTCATTATCAATACTTACTCATTTAACACGCCATAGAATGCACTCTTTACTTATTCCAGAATTTACACCTCTTTGGGACTTTAATAATTTTATTATTCCTGCTACTATACAAGCAAAGTCAGAACTAAAAAATATTTTTATTAATGCTCAAAAAGAAAATATGAAAATTTTTGAAGAATTTAAAAATTCAAATGTATCTGATGAGGACTTAATTTATTTTTATTTAGGTTGCCAAATGTTAAATGTTGTTACTACTATGAATGGTCGTACACTACAATGGATTTTACATTTACGTTGTTGTAACAAAGCTCAATGGCAAATCAGAAATATAGCAAAAGAACTTGCAAAACAAGTTTCTAGTGTTGCACCTCTACTTGGAAAAGGGCTTGGACCAACTTGTATGACTGATTTAGTTTGCTATGAAGGTAAAGAATGCTGTGGATTAATAAATTCATTATTAGAAAATAGAACTGTTGAAAAAATTAAATAAAGTTTTTAAAGAGCAAATATATTTTAAAACATATTTGCTCTTATATTATATTAATACTTATTTTATTAGTAAATTAATAATATT
>ENA-OPSQ01001283-OPSQ01001283.1-human-gut-metagenome-genome-assembly--contig:-NODE-1283-length-17664-cov-2.493668_pt1 | contig 17664 bp, 16 predicted proteins | sample MGYA00241456_ERZ501904 | MGnify/ENA primary metagenome ERZ501904 (study PRJEB25962, sample SAMEA2042452) | human gut metagenome | biome: human gut; feature: human-associated habitat; material: faeces...
GCTCAATTATATCATTGAAGACAAAACGATTCTTTGGTGGGGTGGGCGCGGTCGGTCTACGGAACACACAGCGTATCTTAATCTGAAGCAGGGAATCGAAGCGCCGCGCAGCGGATCAGCCGCAATAAATGGCCAGAGCGTCTCTGAGCAAATCGGAGCACAGATATTTATTGAGGCATTTGCCATGTGTTTTCCCGGAGACCCTGAGCGCGCGGCCGCGCTTGTTCGTAAGGCAGCCTCCGTCAGCCACGATGGCCTAGCGGTCGATGCTGCCTGCCACTTGGCTGCAATGGACGCTTTAGCATTTGAACATTCCGATTTGAAAACGATTTTCAAAGAAGCTGCCCGCTTTATTTCCGATCCAAGATTGCGCAAGCTGCGTGATGATGTAATCGAGCTGTGCAATAAAAATGACAACTGGCGGGAAACCCGCGAGGACCTTGACCGCATGTATGGCTATCAGCTTTATCCCGGAAGCTGCCACGTCGCACCAAACCACGCAATGGTTCTTGCTTCAATTCTTCACGGCGGAGACGATTTTCAAGCCTCCGTTTCTATCGCAGCCTCTGCTGGATGGGATACGGACTGCAATGCGGGGAATGTGGGAGCGTTTAACGGCATTCGCCTTGGCCTTGCCGGGATTGATCGTGGTGCAGACTTGCGCCGCGAAGTGGCTGACAGAATGTATGTGATCACTTCGGATGGCGGGAGCGCCGTCACAGATGCTGTTGCACAGGCAAATAGCATCTTTCATGCCGCGTGCAAATTGAACCATTGGCCGTATCAAGAACAAAAGCTCTCCCGCTTCTCATTCCCGTATCAAGGCTCCCTTCAAGGGTTTACAAAATGCCCGGTGGTGCAGGCACCAAACTGGGTCTGTGAGGTTGTCCCCACTGCAGCAAATCAAACCGGTATTGAAATCCGCTGCTGTGGGCTTGGCCAAGGACTGCTTGCCGCAGTTTCAACACCGACCTTTATTGAGGCAGACGATCACCAGTCCAATTACCTATCGACAGCGTCTCCATCACTCTATGAAACGCAGACAATTCGAGCCAAGCTATATACCGATCATGCTTTCACACATAAACCGGCTGCGCAGCTCTATATTGTGTTTGAAGGATTGGATGGTCGGCAGCTGCTCTTTTCTCCTAAAACGGCTCTTTCCGGGGGAGAAGAGTGGATCATGTGGGACATCCCGAAGCTCGGCGGCCGCGCGATCCTTCGTGCCGGTATCGCGTTATCCTCAGAGCAACGGTTTGACGGTTCTGTAAGGCTGATTGAGATGGATTGGTCTGGCGCTCCGGCAGAGCTGATCCAAAATGGCATTTTTATGTCTGATATTTGGGATACGAATCCGAAGCAGCTGCAGATGTGGACGTCATCGGCCAAACAGTTTGCAGCAGACAGTACACATATGCTCTGCGTATCCCATCCGGAATGGAATGGCCTTGCAACGATTGGCACGCTTGATTGGACCGACTATACTGCCGCGGCTACCATTGTATTTGGCGCAGCAAAGGCTGCGGGGATGGTTCTACGCAGCAAAGGCCATCGTCAGTATTATGCCGCCGCGTTTTCAAATGGTAATGCCTACATCATGCTTATGAGCCGCGGCTCCAGAAAGGTTTTGGCGCAAGTTGCCTGCAAGATTGAACCTGACAGCAAGCATTACATCAGCTTTTCGTGCTGCGGCTCTATGTTGACGCTGAAAATGGACGATAGCGTGCTGCTGCATGCAGAAGACAGCACATTTTCGCGTGGAGGCTGCGGCTTTCTGGTTGATTGCGGAACGATCCTTGTTGATGATATTTCGATCTGTGCATCACGAAAGAAGCAGAACGAAATGGGAGAACAGAGATGATGTGCTCAGATCAACGTTATCGCACCTATGTGGAAATTCTGCACGAAGAGCTGCTGCCGGCAATGGGCTGTACGGAGCCGATCTCAATTGCCCTTGCAGCGGCAACAGCGAGAGAAGCGCTCCATGAGCTGCCGGTACGCATTGAAATCTATGTCAGCAATAACATTATTAAAAATGTGAAGAGTGTTGTTGTTCCGAATACCGGTGGGCAAAAGGGAATTGCTTCTGCTGTTGCGATCGGAACGGTTGCCGGAGAGCCCCAGCGGATGCTTGAGGTGATCAGCAATGTGACCGATCAGGATATTGTCGAAATGCAGCGCTTTTTGCGCTCTGTCTGCATTGAGGTTCATCCTGCACAAGATGGCGATGTGTTCGATATTAGGGTCATCGCATATAATGCTGCCGGCGGAAGTGCCGTATGCCGGATTCAAGGTGGCCATACAAATATCACTGAAATTTCAAAAGACGGAAAACCGCTTCTTAAAACCGCATACGCACAAGCATCGAACAGCGGTACAAATAGGGCACTTTTAACGGTCGAAGGGATCATGGATTTCGCAGAGTCCTGCTGCTTGGATGATATTTCCGTACCGATCGAGCGCCAAATTGCTTACAATACCGCAATTTCCAAGGAAGGGCTTCAAAATGCATATGGAGCAAACATCGGAAAGCTGATCTGGCGCGAAGACAGTGTTCGTCATCGGGCAATTGCTTCTGCGGCAGCTGGATCAGACGCCCGAATGAGCGGCTGCAGTTTGCCTGTCATAATCAATTCTGGAAGCGGAAATCAGGGGATTACTGCGAGCCTTCCGGTAATTGAATATGCAAAAGAGCTGGATGTCTGCCATGGTGATTTGTTACGAGCTTTAGCGATGTCGAATCTGTTGACTGTGCACCTTCGGTATGGGATTGGCACACTATCGGCATATTGCGGGGCGGTTAGCGCTGGTTGTGCAGCGGGTGCTGCAATTGCTTGGATGCGGAATCGAAATTTGAATGCCGTGGCGCATACGCTTGTCAATTCCTTGGCCATAGTGTCTGGCATAATCTGCGATGGAGCTAAACCGTCTTGTGCGGCAAAAATTGCATTTGCTGTTGAGGCAGGACTATTCGGAGCAGATATGTATGACAACGGTCAACAGTTTTATGGCGGAGATGGTATAGTAAAAAAGGGCGTAGAAAACACAATTCAGAATATTTACAGACTCGGGAAATATGGCATGCACCAAACTGATAATGAGATCGTAGATATGATGATCTCATCGTAAGGTGAATATGAAAAAGGAGGAGAAACAATCTCCTCCTTTTATTTCATTGCAAAGCCAGAATACTGCATTTCCTTGACGTGGAATGGTGAAAACGAATGGGCGTCTGGCTATTTAACGCAGCATGGTCTTTCTGAGTTTGGGCGCATGGCGATTCGAAAAATGGAAAGACAACATATCTTAGTAGATGTTTCACATCTAAACAACGTTGATTTTTTGAGCTTCTGGAGATTGTACAAAAGCCTTTCGTTGCAATGCATTCAAATGCAAGGGCTGTCAGCGCGTATAAAAGGAATCTAGCTGACGCCATGATCCGGGAAATGATCCAGCGCGACTGCTTGATTGGCTTGAATTATTATCGAGATTTAATCTGCGCCAACGGGGAAACAAAAGACTTTGACGACCTTCTACGGCACATATCTCACTTCTGTGAACTGGTCGGAGAAAGAAATCTCTCTGGGTTCTGATTTTGATGGTTCATCGCTACCGCCATATTTAGGGAAGCTCTGATTAAATGACCTCTCGCCGAATCTGCTTGCCGAATTGTGCGGCGCAGCCTTTACAGAGATTTCACGCAAAGCCGATCGCTGAATTTACATTGACTTGCTATCATGATCGGTATCTATACTGGAAATGGGGCGGTTGCTATGACCTACAAAACGATTGCAACCAACTACGCGCCAAAGGCAAAGAAAATGGCGGCGGGGATCGAAGACACGATCAATCAAAAGACGAGGCGGGATAGGAATTTGCATCCTTCTCTGTGACCAATTCCTGCAAGGCAATTCTGGTGTTCCGTGTGCCGGATGCCATTCACAGGCGGACGCTGTTCCGGAGGAACTTGATGATGAAAAAAGATAAAAGCGGTCAGAGCGATCAAGCGCAAAAGGAATCCGCCCAAGACGCGGCATCGATCTTACCGTTGGTCTTAGCGTTGATCCGGTAGTCAGTGTGCTGCGGGAGAATCAGAAAGCAGAGGAGCGCACAAGCGACGATGAAAAGCAATCATGAACTTCACAAATATGTGCCGTCCATGCTGATGGTTCTGCTGTTCGAGGATGTTACGACCATGTTATGGCTCAAACTGTTGTACGAATACACGAAGGGCTGTCCCATAAAGGTGCAGCATTGAACGATCCCCCCTTGTTTTCCACCACGGAGGGATGTCGTTGTGTCATCTATTTCTGTACGCTTGAAACATCCAAAAGGCGAGGAGAGATTCCAAATGAACCAAACAGCCATCGACAACTACATCGCGCGCAAGCGCGAGGCACAGAATCTCACGCAGGAGCAGCTGGCGCAGCAGCGCGGCGTGTCCAACAAGACCATCTCTAAGGAACCGCTGAATAAATGCTCTGTGACCTTCGGTGGATCTTTACTGCAGCAGAGAAAAAATAGCCATATCACTGCACAAACATACTTCTATCGTTCCTAATAATCAAGAGTCTTCTACGACAAAATGGAAACGCGTCATGGGTCCCGACCATATGGTACAAGAAAACTCAATTGGCCGTTTGTCTGGGAGAAAGTGCGTCGAGATGATTCGAAGTGCAGGAGTATCATAGGATACGCCCAGCAAAGTAGCTTCTGATGCTTTTAAATGGACAGCTTCAATGTTGTTTTCAATGCGGTGTATTTTGTAGCCATATGTTTTTGTTAATGTAGCGGTAATACTACCTTCGGTTAAGCCGACTTCCATCATGTTGGGAACTAGAATAGCTGGAAACCAAGCTTGATTCCAACCAATTGTTTTTTCATCAGATGAAAATAGCCTTTGAACATATACATATGGCGCATCTCCGGTAATTTTAGAAATCTGATGAATATATGCGGGCAGTTCTTGCTCGATACGCCATTCAAGAATGGTACTTACGTTTTTGGAATGATGATATTCTAAAGTCGGAAAATTTAGGCTCTCCACAAAAGGAGACGGGTTTCGAACAAGAAATGTGCCTTTTGCACACTGTCGGCTGATAATTCCCTGACGCTCCAGTTCGGCCAATGCCTGCCGAAGTGTCACGCGGCTGACCTGATATGCTTCGGTGAATTCAAGCTCCGAAGGCAGTCGGTCACCCGGAAGCCATTCCCCGGCGATAATGCGTGAAATCAAATCGTCTGATATTTGATGGTATACCGGAACGGGCGAGGTTTTATCCACCTGATGAACTACTGACGGCATGTTGCCTCCTCTAAATAATGCAAATGCAAATTGCTACAATTCATTTCAAAATGTGAATCGTGTATTGTATATAATATAATACAAAAAATCGCGTTAGCACAAGATTAAAATCAGAAATCAAATAATTTTGTAGAACCTTACAGTTTTTCTTTGAATTTTTTGTGAATTAATAATTGAACAAGCGTATTGCATTTTATGATTAAATGTATTATGGTATATACAATGAGACATATAAAATTTAATTTATATTAACAGGAGCACTTTTTATGAAAAGAAATAAGCTGGTAGTTCTATCTGTAGATGCATTACTCTGGGAAGATTTGTATATTGCTCGAAACTATCCCGGCTTTTCACGCATCATGAAACAGCACTGTGGTGTTGAGCAGGTGTTGAGTGTTTATCCAACGCAGACGTATCCGATTCATGTCGTGCAGGCAACGGGACAAAACATGATGGATACGGGAGTATATAACAATGAAGCGTTTCAGCCGGGGCGGCTGGAGCCCGACTGGTGCTGGGATGTATCCTACATTAAAGTACCTACTATCTTCGATGCTGCAAAGAAGGCCGGTCTGACAACATGTGCCATCATGTGGCCGGTTCTTGCCAGGGCAGACATTGATTTCAACATTCCGGAAGTGTGGGATTTACAGAAATGGGAGGATCCGCATATTATTTTTGAGCCAAACTGTTCTGCAAAGGGTTATGAATACTTCAAGAAGCATGTGTCCAAGCTGGAGTGGCATCCCAAGCCCGGCCTGGATGAATTCGCGGTTTGCCTTGGCGAAGACATCCTGCGAAATGAGATGCCGGATATTTCGTTTATTCATGTGTCCGCGGTTGATATTGCGCGCCATCTGCATGGGATGGAATGTCCGGAAGTGGTTGAGGCTATTCAAAAAGTGGACAGCTGGATCTGTCGACTGCTGCAAGCAATTGATGACGCAGGGTATGGTGAGAAGACGAATTTTGTAATTTGCAGCGATCATGGTCATCTCAAGGTGGATCGGCAGGGAAACCTCAATGTGATCTTGCGGGAGAAAGGCTTCATCACTCTGGACCCAGTAAGTGAAAAGGTCTTAGACTACAAAGCATACTGCCACAGTTCTGGTCTGTCCTCGCAGGTCATGCTCAAAGACCCTGATGATGAGAAAACACGCTGCGAGGTGCTGGCACTGCTTCAAGAGCTGCAAAAAGATCCCCAATATGGAATTCGCAGAATTTACACACGGGAAGAAGTGGAACACGAATTTCAACTTTCTGGCCCGTTCTCGTATGTGATTGACGGGGATGGCGGAATTGCATTTGGGCATGCGTGCACCGGACGCGCCATCCGCCTTCCGGATGATCCGGACTATACATATGTCAAGACCAGTCATGGTCATCGCCCGGAGATCGGACCGCAGCCGACCTTTCTTGCGGCTGGCCCTGATTTTTCTAGCAACGTGATGCTGGAGCATTGTAGCATTCTTGACGAACTGCCGACCTATTTGCAGATTCTTGGCCTTGAAATGGATAATCTGAAGGGAAATTCTCTTCGTGAATTGGTACGGACACAGGAGGAAAACGCTTAATGGCTAATATTGTCCTGAAGAACATTTGCAAGACGTATGACAAAAAACAGGTCGTCAAGAATTTGAATCTAGAAATCGGCGATGGTGAATTTGCAGTTCTGGTCGGGCCATCCGGCTGTGGAAAATCGACCACGCTGCGGATGATTGCTGGCCTAGAAGCGCCTACAGAAGGCGAAATTTATATTGACGGCAAACTTGTAAACGACGTTCCGGCTGGTATGCGTGACATCGCGATGGTTTTTCAGAATTATGCAATCTATCCGACGATGACAGTTCGCGGCAACATTGAATTCGGGCTGAAAAACAGAAAAGTGCCGAAGGCGGAACGCGATCAGCTGATTCACGATGTCTGTGAAATCGTGGGCCTCACCGAGTATTTGAACCGCAAGCCGTCCACACTCTCCGGCGGCCAGCGTCAGAGAGTGGCGCTGGCAAGAGCGATGGTGAAAAAGCCCAGCGTCTTTCTGATGGACGAACCGCTGTCGAATCTAGACGCGAAGCTGCGTACACAGATGCGAAGCGAGCTGATTGAACTGCACCAGCGGCTTCACACAACGTTTGTCTATGTTACGCATGATCAGGTTGAAGCCATGTCCATGGGCTCAAAGATCATTGTTATGAACGAAGGCGTCAAGATGCAGGATGCAACGCCGCTGGAGGTTTACCATCAGCCCCGGAATATTTTTGCGGCGCAGTTCATCGGAACGCCGCCCATGAATATTTTTGACGTGGCGAGCGTTGGGACATGGGAAGGGTGCGCGCCTGAAGGCTGTCAGAAAGTCGGATTCCGACCGGAGAAAATCCGGATGCACGAGCCGGACACGGCGACAGACGACAACGAGTTCTTCCATCTGGAAGCTTCGGTAGTTACAAGAGAGCTTCTTGGCGCAGAGGCGGTGTATTCTCTGCAATCAAAGGCCGGCAGCCTTCAGGTGAAGACCCACGACAGCTATTTGCCGGAGCCGGGAGAGCCGGTGCGGATCTCCATCAGAAAAAAGGATATCTTCTTCTTTTCTGAAGATGGAAAACGGATTGAGAAGTAGGCGCGCGGAGGTCACCATGAAGAACAAGCAGAGATTTCTTTCGCGGTCCGGAAAGCCCGGACAACTTGCCGCAGGGACCCCGTATCTGATGGTATTACCGTCACTGTTTCTTTTTGTGCTGTGCTACATCTTCCCCATTGGATATATGCTGTATCTGAGTCTTTTCAAATGGGATATGCTCACAGAGATGAAATTCGTCGGATTGAAGAATTATGCGACGTTGTTTCGAAAAGAAGAGTTCCTGCAAGTCCTCGGAAATACTTTCACCTTTACCTTTATCACCGTTGGAATTACGCTTTGCCTTGCAATGCTGTTTGCAATCTGGCTGAACCATAACAGCACTATCCACCGGTTTGTACAGGCGGCAATCTTCAGCCCGCACATTATCGCACTGGTGTCTGTGGCGTTTGTCTGGATGTGGATGATGGATCCCAACTACGGTCTTTTGAATTATGCAGCACGGCTGGTTGGCTTACCGGAATCCAAATGGCTGCAAAGCCCCGATACAGCGATGAAATCCATTATCATTACGTCTGTCTGGAAACTGATCGGATATGACACGCTGATTCTGATTGCTGCGCTGCAAAGCATTCCCAAGTCAATCTTTGAAGCTGCGGAGCTGGACAATGCCCCGAAAGCAGTTTCGTTTTTCAAAATCATTCTTCCGATGGTATCCCCGTCGCTGTTTTTTCTGCTCGTTATGAACACCTTGTCGATGTTCCAAAACTTCGATACGATTGCGGTCATGACGCAAGGCGGCCCGCTTGGGTCAACGAATACGCTGGTCTACTACATCTACCAGAATGCATTTACATACTACAAATTGGGTTATGCCTCTGCGGCTGGAACGGTACTGACGGTCATTGTCGGTATTATGACGATTATTTACTTCCGTTTGCTAGGCAAAAAAGTTCATTACCAATAAGCGGAGGGATGGATATGGAAAAAAAGAGAGCAACGCCGATGCGGATCATCAAAAGGATTTTGAACATCGCAGGCTTGATTATTTTGGCAGCACTGTTCATTTTGCCGTTTTTATGGATGATTCTCACGGCCGTGAAGTCCTTCGCAGAAACGATGACCTATCCCCCAGTGTTTTTTCCGAGTGAGCTGCATTTTGAGAACTTTGTAAAGGCGTGGAAATCCGGTCCGTTTCTCAAGTATTTCTTAAACAGCTGCATTGTGACAATTGTAGTCATTGTGATGCAGTTTCTTGTAACGATTCCGGCAGCCTATGCATATGCCCGATGCAGATTTCGCGGCAAGAATATCATGTTTGGCATTACCCTGGCCACGCTGATGATTCCAACGCAGCTCATTTTTGTGCCGATGTTCCTACTGTTCAGCAAAATGAAGCTGATCAATAGCTATCTCAGCCTGATCTTGCCATTCTGCGCCAGCGGATTCGGAATTTTCATGGTTCGTCAGCGGTTTATGCAAATCCCGGAAGAACTGATCGAAGCTGCGCGGCTGGACAATGCCAGCGAACTGAAAATTCTGACGCATGTCATGATTCCAATGGCCAGACCGACCATCACAACTATGTTGCTTTTGACGTTTATCAGCCGGTGGAACGACTATTTTTGGCCGATGGTTATGACAACGAAAGACTCTGTCCGAACACTGTCTGTCGGCGTCGCGATGCTTCGGGAAACAGAAGCAGCCGCATCCTGGAATACCTTGATGGCGGGAAATGTCATTCTGGTTTTGCCGATTTTGATTCTGTTCATTTTTGCGCAGAAACAAATCATTCAGGCGTTTGCCTACAGCGGTGAAAAGTAAATCTCGCAGCAAAAAACATCCCTTCTCGCTGCGAAATAATAAAAAGGAGACAATACAATGAAAAAACTCGTATCCCTTATGCTTGTCCTCGCCATGATGACAGTACTCTTTACTGCATGTGCGAAGACGACACCTGCGGAGGATGCACAGGCATCTGAGTCGCAGGATATTAAGACCGAAGACACTGTCCAGGATAACGATTCGGACGCGGAGGAGCCGGAGACCAAGGGCGAAAGAGTCAAGATCGATTTCTGGTATTGCTGGGGCGATGCGATTGCTGAAACCAACGAGGGGCTGGCAAAGATGTTCAACGAATCTCAGGATAAGTATGAAGTCGTTCCGTCTTATCAGGGAAGCTATAACGATGAGCAGACAAAGCTGCAAGCAGCCTATGTTGCCGGCGAGCAGCCAACGGTTGCGCTGAATGAATCTGCTTCTGTTGGTATTTTTGCCAATGCAGGCATCGCAAAAGATCTGACGGAGCTTGCAGCTGCGGACAACTTTGACATTTCGAATATCAACTCTGGTCTTCTGACCAACTCCTATGTTGACGGCAAGTTTGTTGCGGTTCCCTATATGCGCAGCATTCCGATCGTCCTGCTCAATGCCACCATGCTCGAGGCAAACGGCCTTGACCCGAAGGGTCCTGAAACATGGGATGATCTGGTCGAATACGGCAAAACGCTCTCTGCTAACGGCATCATGCCGATCGAATTCCCGATTCTGAACGAATGGTATTTCGAGGCCTTTATCAACCAGGCAGGCGGCAGTCTGCTGACGGAAGATGAGTCGAAGGCTGCTTTCAACTCGGATGCAGGCGTCAAGGCGCTTGCCTTCTGGCGTGAGCTCACTAGCAACGGGTATGCAAACCTGGTGACGGGTGCAGACTGCGGAACGATTTATAAGGCCGATTTCCTCTCTCAGAACACCGCGATGATCATTACCTCCTGTGCAGACCTGACGTATTTCATCAATGGTGCAAAGGAAGCCGGATTTGAAGTTTCGGCAGCATTTTTGCCCAAGGATGAGAAGTATGCAATTCCGACCGGCGGCGCACAGCTGATTCTTTGCAACGGCAAGAGCGACGAGGAAACTGCAGGCGGCTGGGAATTCATCAAATTCCTCTGCTCTGACGAGGCTCAGATTTATATGTCCCAGATGACCGGCTACGTTCCGGCAACCTATTCCTCCGTTGAGAGCGAAACCATGAAGGCTTTCTATGCAGAGTACCCGCAGTACAAGGTTGCGGTTGATCAACTGGAGTATATTGTTCCCCGTCCCATTACTGCAGCGGCCGCAGAGGCCTACAGCAACATCAAAAACATGCTGGAAGAGTTCCTACTGGATCCGAGTGTGACGCCGGAGACAATTCTGGAAAAATACGAGAAAATCTGCAACGAAATTCTTGCAGACTAATTGAACAAATTCATGGCGCTGGGTACTCCCATCCAAGATGGATACCCAGCGTCAATCGCAGCAGACTCCGAACTATAAAATACGAGGTTTAGTATGATTCGCTTAGTGATTAGTGATATGGATGGCACCATAATCGGACGGAATGAACAGGTGCCCGCTGAAGCTGCTGAGTTTATTTCGAACCTGGAGGCGCACGGCATTCTGTTTACCATCGCAACCGGGCGCTCGGAAGGTTATATGCAATCCAAAATCAGGCAGATGGGGATTCGCCATCCGTATATCGCAACAAATGGTGCGACAATTATGAATGGGAGCTGCGCTGTTATGAGAAAACAATTTTCCATCGCACCGCTGCGTCAGGTTCTGGAGCACTGTCGTGAACTCGGACTGTCGGTCATGTATACGTTCATGGGAGAAGAGCGTACAGAGTTTCTCTCAGACTGGGTGCTTCGCGAAGGAGAAAAAAGAGGAAGGCCTTATACGGCCGAGCCCTTTACCGAAGAGGAATGGGTCTGCTTGAAAGCAGACAAAATTTTGATTATGGACCCCGCCCGCAGCGGTGCGGTTTTTGAAGTTGAGCAGCTGCTGAACACCATAGAGAGCGATGCAGTGTATGTTCGCTATCGAGACAAAGCGCTTGAGCTGAATGAAAAGACCGCCAATAAGGCTGCTGCAATCGAGAAACTGATTCAGATATTACAGGTTCCGATGCAAGAAGTGCTGGTGATTGGCGATGATGATAACGATATAGAAATGTTTTCGGCCGGATGCAAAAGTGCTGCCGTCGGAAATGTTTCCGAGAATGCCCGTCCATTTGCGGATTACGTATGCCGCGCCGCCCTCTTTGACGGTGTGAAAGAGGCGATCGCGCATTTTTGCCGGATCTAGTTGAACCATATAAGACAAGCTGAAAGCGAGAATCTAATATGCTGAAGAATTTCAAAATTGAGACAACGTGCAACGACGTTTTTGCCATTACAGATTCGGTAAAAACGGCCGTTGAGCAAAGCGGTGTGCAGGAAGGTATCTGTGTTGTGACGATTCCGCATACGACAGCCGCTCTGACCATTACATCTTTCTGGGATCCAAACGGTTTCGAGGACCTTCAGGACGAAATTTGCCGCCTGATCCCGACAAGAATTGATTTTAAACATCAACATGATACGCCGCAGGATGCAGCCGGTCATGTCAAATCATCTCTGATTGGCACGACGCTTTCGCTGATTGTCCATGACGGAAAGCTGCTTCTCGGCCATTCGCAGGGAATCTATTTCTTGGAATTTGATGGCCCGAGGAAACGCGAATATTTCGTAAAAGTAACAGAAGGATAAACGCGAAGTGCTTGAATGGGGGATTTCGCATTTGGGACAAGAGGAGGCACCAATGAAATATGTTGTGATGTCCACAACTGTTCAGGATAACATTCATTTCCCGAATAACGACGCAGAGATCTGTGCAGCCGGCGGTGCCGGCATGTATGCACTTGCCGGAATGCGCGTCTGGGAAGAAGACGTTGGAATTGTATCCGGCGTTGGAGAAGACTATGCCGGATTGTTCGGCAAATGGTATCATGAGAACGCTGTAACAACGCGCGGTTTGCGAGTCAAAGATGAACACACGCCGTGTACGGTCATTGAGTACTTTCAAAATGGCGAGCGAAAAGAAACCCCATTGTACGGAAAACAGCATTATAAAAAATTGGAACCGACGCCAGAAGATCTGGCAGGCTCTGTGAACGATGCAGCGGGCGTTTACATCTTTCGTGACAGCAATCCGGAGTTTTGGGCAGCGATTTTTAAGCTGAAAGAACAATACGGTTTTCATATCATGTGGGAACTGTCCGCTGCGTCGGCAAAGTCAGACTGCCTTGCGTCCGTTTTACAAACTGCGCAGAACGTGGAAATGTTCTCGCTGAACCGCACGGAGGCTCTGTCGCTCTTTGAGGCAGATTCCATGGAAGAAGCAATTCAGAGACTCCAACGCAGCAGCCTTGGGCTTGTATATCTGCGAAATGGCGCAGACGGCGTCTACCTGATTCAAAAAGATGTCGTATGCCATGTGCCCAGCGTTGCGCACGCAGATGTGGTCGATCCGACCGGAGGCGGCAACAGCTCTACAGGGGCGGCGCTCGTTGGTTTTTGTCAAGGAAAAGAATTGAGAGAAATTGGCGCTATGGGAAACGTCGCATCCGCCTTCTGCATCGCGCAATATGGCGTTCCGCCGCACTACGATGGCGAAATGAGGCGTTTGGCTGAGGAACGATTCCAGGAAGTTCTGAAGCGGGCAACCTACATGAAAAATAATGAATATTGAAGGAATAGATGATGCAAGAATTTGAAAATAACATGCACCTTCAGGTGCTGAGTCTTCCCGCGTTGATGCGCGAACAGTACGCAGATTTGGAGCCGAAGGTTCGGACCCTGTTTTCCACACCGGAGATTTTCTCATTACAGCGGATTATTTTGACCGGCTGCGGCGACTCGCATGCAGCAGCGATGGCGATGAAGTATGCCATTGAGGCCTTGACCGGCCTGCCCGTTGACGTCGTGTCCGCCCTTGAGCTCAGCCGCTTCTACAATAAAAATCAGCTGGGATTTGCACCGAACAACCCACTGGTTATTGCCGTCAGCAATTCCGGCGGCATCCTGCGAATTTCAGAAGCGATTCAAAGAGCTAATCACTATGGCGCGTTCACACTCGGCATCACCGGAAACCGGGAGTCTGCTCTTGGAAAAAGTGCGCAGCGCGTGCTTGACCTGAAGATTTCGCCGTTTGCTTCTGCACCCGGTACGCGCAGCTACCTGGTGTCGCTGATGGCGTTGTATTTGCTGGCTATCCGGATCGGAGAAGTCCGGGGACGATTCACTATGGATCGGGCCATGGAGTATCGCATGGATATTCTTCTGCATGCAGAGCAGATTGAAAAGGAAATGCCAAAGACCGACGCGATGATGCTCGCTCTGGCAAAACAATGGCAGACGCTTTGCGCGTATGACTTTATTGGTGCCGGGCAGGACTTTGCTGCTGCGTGGTACGGACATGCAAAGATTTTCGAGGCGGTTGGTCGCTATGCCATGTGCATCAATACGGAAGAGTGGCTACATTTGAATTTCTTCATGCGGGAGGTTGACAAAATCGGAACGGTTTTGGTCTGTTCCTCGGACAGCCCGGCGCTGAGTAGAGCGCTGGAGCTTGAAAAGTACGCAGTCAGGGACATGGGCCGTCCAATGCTGGTTATTACGGACTGTGACGGCGTTTTCACCCATGCAGAAAACGTATGCCGCTTGCCGAAGAGCAAGGAAATCTTCACCGGAGCGATGAGTCAGTTCATTCCTCTGAGTCTTTTGGCTGGGTATCTTGGTGAGATGATCGGCGAGGTAGACGGCCGCGGCTGTGTCGGGCCATGGGCATTTGCACAGGGCGGCGCAGGCATCACAACAGGAAAACTGGAACTCATCTGAGCTATGGGATGCAGAAGAATGCAGCCGGCTTCTGAGCCTGTGTGCCCAAAAAGCGTGGTATGCATCGGCGCATTTTGCATTGACATGGTATGTGCGGTGCAGGAACCGGTTCAGACAGGGCAGGCTGTTTGCTGCTCGCATTTTTCAAGAACTCTCGGCGGCAAGGGGCTGAACCAGACGGTTGCTCTCCGGCAAGGCGGATTAAACCCGCATTTCTATGCCAAAGCCGGTCGGGCAGAGTATGGCCTGCTCTGCAGTTTTTTGAAAAACCGTGGGATTGCGGCAGACGGTATTTATCCCATGGCTGGAGAATCAAACACGGGTATCCTGCAAATTACGCCGTCCGGCGATACTGCAATTCTTGGCTGTGCAAATCCTGAAACGGCGTTTTCAGAACAGGAGGTTTGCAGCATCCTCGGGCGATACGCACCGGGAGATTGGCTGTTCCTCCAGAATGAAATATCTGGAATTCAGAGGACTGTTCAGGCAGCAAAAAAGCGTGGCCTGAACGTTGCCCTCAATCCGTCGCCAATCAACGGAGCCTATGAGCCGGTTGATCTGTCGCAGATTGACTGCCTGATTTTGAATGAAGCGGAAGCATTTCAATTGACCGGAGTCCATGAGAATCATGCGCTAGTGCATCTGGCAGACAAAACGCAAGGCCTGGTTGTCATCACGCTGGGAGAACGCGGCGCGATTTGTTCGAAAGACCACGTTTGTTACAGCATCCCTGCGTGCCCTGCCAACTGCAAAAACACGCTGGGCGCCGGTGATACTTTCTTCGGATTTTTCCTGGCGGAATACCTTCGGTCTGGAACCATCACAAGGGCATTGGCGCTGGCCTCAGCTTCAGCTGCCCTCGTAGTTGAACGCGATGGGACTGCTGAAGTAATCCCAACGATCCACGAGGTAAAAGAACGTATGTGCAAGTGGTTCTTTTAAAGCAATAATACAATGGATCACATCAAATGTGCAAATGTTTATGAATTAACCTGAAAATTCTCTAAATTACCTTAATATGCGCGTTTACAAGTGAGCAAAAATATGACAAACTAATGGTAACAGATGACGAAATACAAAGAAGAATACGTACACTCAGATCATTTGTTATATGTTCAGCTTGGAGAGAATGTCCGGAAGCTACGAAAGCGGTGCCACCTTACGCAGGATGAATTGGCAGCGCGTATTGGGGCCGATCAAAAACGAGTATCCAAGATTGAGCGCGGCGAGGCACGCCCGAACTTGACGCTTTGCCTTAGATTAGCAAATGCGTTCCATGTATCGGTAGATACGCTACTGGAGGGCGTTGTGGAATATGAAATGGTGCAAACCTTGCTGAACGAAACTTCTGAACAGCTTCTTGCGCAGGAACTGTTACAAGTTGTAAAACGATATATCAGATAGGTAGAGAAATAGCGGTGTTCCGGCGAACACCGCTATTTTTAATCCCCATATTTTTCATCCTGAAGCATACGAATGAATCTAACGACCATCCGCTTTTGCTGCTCCGTGCAGGTTGCAGCCAAATGCGTAATTTGTGTCATCATCGGTTCAGCTTCGGTCAGTTCCGGATAAAATATCTGATCTGCAGAAAGACCGAGACTGCGCAGAAGCAGTTCTAACGAGTTCATGCTCGGCCCTTTTTCGCCCAGCTCGATCGCGGAGATCTGTCGGTCACTGACTGTGCTTTTTTCAGAAAGCTGCTGTCTCGTCAGTCCCTGCGCTTCGCGGCTTTCCCGCAAAATCCTGCTGATCCGCTCGGAAACCGGCTCATGTAATTCTACCACCGATAGATCACCTCCGTCGACGATATTCTACATGAAATAACCCAACTAGAAAATGTTCTATGGGTGGCGAAATATAGCCACCTATAGAGTATATAAAGGATGCTCCCGTTTCCGCCATATAAAAAAACGGCGGGGTTGGGAGTCTACCTGTATGACCCTAGGCACTCCATTTCCGCTAGGAATGGAGTGTTTTATGCGTTCTGTGGGGATATGGAAGCGGCAACGCCGCTTCTTGCGGTGATCAGCTAACCAGCATACTGTAGCATGGCTTTTGACCCCAAAAACTGCTGCAGGATGCGACAAGAACCCCATATACGTACGACATACACTATTAGATGTAGACGCCAACAGCTATCAGTGCATATCTGTCAGAAAAGGCAGATGTACGCCGATAGCTGTTTTTTATATCCGCCCCCGAGCTCCTCCGCTTTTGAAATTTTGGTTTTCTCAAAATTTCAAAAGATTGGAGGAATCCGTAATGGGATTCAACTGCGCACAGGAAAAAGCAAAATTTGACCGTGAATGGCTGCGCCTTCGAAAAGAATATACAGATGCCGGTATGAGTGAAGCGGCAATACAGAAGATTTATGAATACGACTGGTACTGCTTCTGTCGTAACCGCGCTTATGAGCGCAGGGCGACACAAATGCCGCCACTGGAAATTGACAGTCCAGACGATGAACGCCGGTCTGCGCTGTTTCGGAAAAACGAGACGCTTTCAGCTTCTTTTGATGAAAGTTCCTTTCCAGACCGTTATGCATGGGTTGATACACTGGAGGATTTGCGGTTACTGCGGGCAATCAAGGCGCTGAGTGTTGAAGAACTGGAAATATTAACGTTTCTGACACTGGAGGAGCATAGTCAGAAAGAACTCGCAGAGAGATGGGGATGTTCACAACGCGCCATATCGAAGAAATTTCAAAAAATCAAAAAAATTTTTCAAAAATGGTTCTAAAAAAGCTGTTCCCGTGGCCTATGCATTGAGGGGACTTTTTCAGTCCGTCTCATGCAGCTTGAAAAATACATATCCAGCGACTGAATGACATCAAGCGGATGAGCCTGAAAAGGAACAGCGATGCGGAGGATGCGCGAAGACCACCTGTGCGGGAGAAACGTTCCCGCATAAAGACGGCCCAACAAGGTGACGAGCGGTACCCATCCATCCAAAAGCAGCTTTGGCAAGCTGCCTCGCAATGATCTCGTCCGCGGACAATGGTACTCCTGCCCAGCCACAACGGAACGTAATGGGGGCAGCTCGGAGAGATCCTCGGAGGGGTGCAAAGCCCGTGAGCGGCG
>ENA-OPSQ01001289-OPSQ01001289.1-human-gut-metagenome-genome-assembly--contig:-NODE-1289-length-17531-cov-2.816377_pt1 | contig 17531 bp, 14 predicted proteins | sample MGYA00241456_ERZ501904 | MGnify/ENA primary metagenome ERZ501904 (study PRJEB25962, sample SAMEA2042452) | human gut metagenome | biome: human gut; feature: human-associated habitat; material: faeces...
CTGCCGCAAATGCGTGTAAAGCCGGAGGAAATCGACGCCGTTCTGGAAGACATGATCCTGCAGGGCGAGGTTGTCAGCAGCAGTGGGAATATTTATCAGCTTTCCAGTTTTACTCGTGAAGACGATTCCGCACGGCAGATCGCACGCCTTGTTTCGGAGCCGCCGCAGCACTTTGATGTGGTGTCGGCGCTGGAGCATATCCGCAGCAGCATGGGAATCCCCATGTCACAGCGGCAGAGCGAAGCGGTATATATGGCGTTTCGCCATAACCTGTCGATTGTCACCGGCCCGCCCGGAACAGGTAAAACCACCATCCTCCGAGCGATTATCGAAGTGTTTCGGTATCTGTTCCCGGAGGGCAAAATCATGCTGGCGGCGCCGACCGGACGTGCCAGCCGCCGAATGGGGGAAAGCACCGGGGTGGAAGCCAAAACGCTCCACAGCCTTCTGGGGATTGTCGGAGACGGTGTGGACTTTGGGAAGAAAAGCAGCAAAGAACCTTTGGACGCCGGCCTCATCATTATTGATGAAACGTCGATGGTGGATATGTGGCTTGCCCGCCAGTTTTTCCTCCGTATCGAACCGGGGACAAGAGTTGTGCTGGTAGGCGACGTCAATCAGCTACAAAGCGTCGGCGCCGGCGATGTGTTTCGGGAGATGATCGACTGCGGACTCATCCCTGTCACGATACTCACCGAGATCTTCCGCCAAAAAGAAGGAAGCCTGATCGCCAAAAACGCCAAGCTTATCAACGACGGCAGTACCAACTTGGTATTGCTGGACGATGTGGACAGGGATGAATTTGTGTTTGTCAAAGCCAAGACGCAGGAAGAGGCAGCAGATGACATCTGCCGGATTTTCTGCGAACTGGTATCCCAGCACGGCATCGACCATGTGCAGATTTTATCCCCATTCCGTTCGGAAGGGCTGGCCTCGACCGACCAGCTAAACCGGACTATTCGGGAAATCGTCAACCCCATACAAGACGGTTTGCCTGATCTAAAAGTCGGCGGGAATTATTTTCGGCTGAACGATAAGGTTATGCAGACCAAAAACAACGAAAAGGCTTCCAACGGCGACATCGGGTTCATCCGCAAAATCGGACGCAACGACAACAACGAACTGAAAGTCACCATCGCCTTTTCGGAATCCCGCATTGTAGAATACAGCCTGGAAGAAATGGAACACATGGAGCTGGCCTATGCCACTACCATACACAAAGCGATGGGGTCTGAATATGACATGGTGATTATTCCGATGATCCGCAACCATATGCGGATGCTGAGAAAGAACCTGGTCTATACAGCCGTTACCCGTGCAAAGGAAAAAGTCGTGCTGGTCGGCCAAAAATGGGTGCTGTTCCAATCCATTCACAAGGAAGCGGACAAACGCAACACCATGCTCGGTGAACGGATCTGCAAGTATGTAAAGGCGTTCACCAAGCAGCAGGAATTGAAAAACGTCAGTTGATTTAAGGATACTATGCAGAAATATGCGCAGTATCCCGTATTTATTTTATGGAAGGAGCTTCTATATGAACGCAAACGATCATGCAGTAAAGAATGTAACCCCTATGCTTTCGGAAGGAAATGTAGTCCCGGGATTCGACCCGCTGAAGCTTTTGATTGCAACGCCGGACGGACCGAGACTCACCCTGCCGTACAAGAAACTGTGGTTTCACAAAAAACACCTAAACGGGCGGATACGGCTCTCCCCGCTGAGAATCACCGACCAGCTTGCCATCATAGAGGCCAGCGTGTTTCTGGATCGCAAGGATGCGGAACCCGCTTCGAGCTATATTGCAGAGGTAAGAAAGGAAGACGCCCCGCACGGCCGCTACATAGAGGCCGCTCAGGACTTTGCTATCGAGCAGGCGTTATCCAATGCCGGCTTTGATGTGCAATTCATACCGGTGTCTCAAACAGAGCAGGCCGCAGAAAGCAGGCCGACAATTAAGCAGGAAGCGCCTCCTAAGCCGCCTGTGCAGGAAAGCATTCCCATCGCCGCTCCGGTTTCTAAAACGGAATCGGCATCTGCTCCAGCGGCAGCCTCCTCAGAGTGTGATCGAGCCGAAAGAGGAATTCGTCGAAAAAGAGCAACCTGCACCGCAGGCGGCAAGCCCAGGCTCTATCCTGTCGGCGGTACAACGAAATGAAGAAGTCCGGCCGGTGGAAAAAGCCGCATCGCAGCCGGCAATGCAACTGGACGATTTTGAGGAAATACTGCCCGACGAAGACGAGCAGCCGCAGGAGGCTTCTGCTGCTCCCGCCTATACGCAGGATATGCCGGTAGACAAAATCTGCTCTCTTATGTCCCTGGACGAAGCCAGAAACTATACGGTAAAGGAGGGCGCCTGCAGCGGTTGGACGCTGGCGCAGGTTGAAGAACGCCGGCCGGCGAGCTTGAAATTCTACGTCAAAGGGTATTCCGGCAAGGATAATATCCTGCGTGCCGGAGCCACGCTGCTGCTGTCCGCAGCAGAAGCAAAAGCAAGCTGAGTCTTTTTTCGATGACTCGTTTGGAAAGGAGGCCGGCTTATGGGCCAGACACAGGATTTTCCCTTCGACATAGAAGACGTCACGGAGCTGCTGCACCTGCGAATCCGCAGGCGCTGCGCAGACGGTGTATATACCGACTGCCCGATTTGCGGAGACAACCGGGGTAAAATGAAGGTCAACTATGCCATGAATGTCTGGCGCTGCAATTATTGCGGCGAGAGCGGCGGTATGCTGAAGCTGTACGCAAAGGTTCACGGCATCAGCAATTCGGAAGCCTATCAGGAAATATGCGAGGCCATTCAGAACGGGATTTGTTTTCCCGCCGTTCCGCCGCCACAGCCAAAGAAAAAAGCCAGTCAGGAAATCTCCCAAGCCATTCGTGCGGAAAATCCTGTAATCCACCAGACGCTTACCGGGCTGCTCGGACTGCTGAAGCTCTCCGAGCAGCACCGGGAGCACCTGCGTACTGTTCGCGGACTGACAGACGAACAGATCGACACGCTGGGCTATAAAAGCACCCCGCCGTTCTATATGTGCATGAAACTGGCCGACCAGTTGATCGCTCAGGGCTATACAGTCGAAGGCGTTCCCGGCTTCTACAAGAAAAACGGCAGATGGACGGTAAACTTCTCCACGATAACCGCCGGTTTTTTGGTTCCTGTGCGCGGCATCGACGGCATGATACGCGGTTGCCAGATTCGTTTGGACGTACCGCTGAAAAATGATAACGACCCGCCGGAGAAAGAGGGAGCCAAATATATCTGGCTCTCTTCCGCCAGCAAGCCAATGGGGACTTCATCGGGAAGCCCCGTCCATTTTGTCGGCAATCCGTTTGCACGGGTGGTATATGTTACGGAAGGATTTCTCAAAGCGGATGTGTCTCACTATCTGTCCGGCCGCACCTTTGCGGCGACAGCCGGGGCCAATAACACGGAATCCCTGAAGCTCCTGTTTTCTCTGCTGGCCGCCAACGGCACGCAGTTGATTATTGAAATGGAGGACATTGATAAGTACCGCAATGAACAGATCCACGCAGGCGCCTCCAAGGTCTGCCGGATAGCGAAAGAAACGGGAATGGATTGCAGGCCGCTGATGTGGAATCCCAATTATAAGGGATTTGACGACTGGCAGCTTGCTCTAAAAAGAAAATCAGAAAGTGGTGACGAAAAAATGAATTTCAAAACACGGTTTTTGTACGGCCTATGTGATTTTGACGCCATCGACGGCGAAATTGCCGACTGGCACGAATCCCCGGAAACCGAATCCTTAGAAGAACGGCTCGGCTTTACCAACGAAGAGCAATCTTTGTTTGTGAAAGGCGATGAGGAAACGCTTCTCAAAATGCTTCTCACGCAGCGCCGCCAGCAGCATTTCCGTATCTATCAACTTCGGCTGGACGGGAACCAGCCCACCGTACCGTTTGCCTTTGCCGGTATGGAGGAACTGCATAAGGCAGGCTATGAACAACCGCCGGCAGCCGCATACAATCAGGTGTACGACGGCATACTGCTCTATATGGACGGCGAGGACGAAAAACACCGTCTGAAACGTATTTTTGAACGGTATAATGATGATTTCCCGAACGACTATCCCGGCAGAAGCATCGCCCCATCTGATGTGATCGAGCTTTATGATGATGAGCGCCGATGCTATTTCTACTGCGAAAAGGGAGATTTTTGTCCGGTGAGGTTTTCACCAATGCTGGCAAAACAACTGAAGTCAAACGAAGAATAAAGGCATTTATGCCGCAGTAAACAAAGACGCAGTATAGGATTTCCTATACTGCGTCTTTGCATTTGAAAGGAGTATTTCTATGGGCTTTTTCTCCAACGTAAATATCGACCAGGAAACAGATCGTGAGCAGGGCGCTGTCCGTCAGACAGACGAGGTCCCTGTAACCGTGGAACCCACACGGCTTTCAACGCCGGCGGACACCGCAGCGCAGACGCCTTCGGCATCCCAGGAAGAAGTCAAAAAGCAGGCGGCTACGGAGACTGTGCAACCGACTGAAGATGAAAAGCGCAAGGCTCATGAAGAGGCCGAAGCCAAGCGCAAGGCCGAATGGGAAGAAAAACAACGCAAGCGCAAAGAAAAAGAGCAGATCGAATGGGAAAAGGCGGTCGCCGTGGACGACGATACGCTGATCGCCACATCGGTCAAACATCTTGGGGACACTACCGAGCGGCTGACACGGCGGAATATGAAGCTGTGTGTTACCGAATATGTGCAGACCTTGTGTTACGAGGATCTGGCCTTTGCCCGGTTGGTGATGCACCCACGCAAAAGCATGGTGAACTGCTTCCATTATATCAACCGCAAGGCACGGGAGTATCTGGAAAAGGAGATGAAGGACAATGATGAAAAGCCGGAAAACGGCGCTTTCGGCGGGGACGTCCCTGACGATATTTGTTATCAGTGGGCGGAAGAATACTTCCGTGATCTGAACGCCAAAGAGGACAGGACAGACGAAGACAAGGAATTTGTCCCTAAGCCGTACCGCAGCAGCTCTCCCGCCACGTCCAAGAAAAAGGCAGATCAGAAAAAAACACAGCCTGCAAAACAGGACAAGGCAAAGGAAACTGAAAAACCAACGCATACACAAATGACGTTGGAAAGCTTTATGGTTACGGAAAAGAAAGCCAGTTGAGAAAGGATGATAAATGGTGATTGCATATAAGGCGTTTCGCCCCGGCCTGATCTGCCGGGGGTATCACTTCGTTATGGGCCGGAATGTCACCGATAAGGCAAACTGTGCGCGAAACGGTTTTCACTCGGCGGAAAATCCTTTGGATTGTCTGTCGTATTATTCATTTGAAGACTCGGAATTTTATCTGGTGGATGCCGGTGGGGACATTGATGAAGACGCTTCGGACACGAAAATCTCCTGCACGGAGCTTCGTATTATGAAGCAGCTCAGCAAGAAGGAGCTTTTCCTGCACGCTCTGGCTTACATGGTGGATCACCCGCATCGGAAATGGAGCGATCATGTGCATTCAGACCGTACCAAAGCGCATGGCGGCTATGCCGTTGTGCGCGGTACAGATCCACTGGCCAGCGGAGAAATCGGTGATTTCCTGGCTCTTGCCAAGGAAAATCCCAAAGACGGCACAATCATCCAAATCGCTTTGATGCAGGTGGACGGAATCCGTATTCTGCCCAATGTATGGTATGACGTGGAACTGAAAGAAAGGACGGTAGGCATATTTTGAAAAAAAGTGATTTGTTAAAAATGGATCGGCTGGCAGCGACGCCAAACATGATGAGGCTGGCCCAGAACGATAAGCCTGTTATAGTGGTCGCACCCTATTCCAGATCGAAGTACGAGAAATATAAACACGACCTGTATATCCGCTGCCGCATTCAAAACGGCATATTGAAAGTCGCCCTATTTTGGGCGGCCTTCATGCGGGCGGGCGGTAATCTGCCGATTTATGAGGTGTATGTTTCCCGAAAAGAAAGAAAATTTATCACCTACGACCGTCAGCATGAAAAATGGTTAAATGCAAAGCTGGATCGTCTCGAATGGCCGCAGTACAGATGGTGGGAAGATATGAAAGTATGGGCCGACAGGCAAACCCGTAAAACCATCCGTAACTATTTGGGGACACAGACAGGTAATTGCAGTGATCTGCTTGCCTTCCAACTAAAAATACGAGAGGAGGAACTGGAGCAGCGGCACAAGAAAGAGACCGATCTGTGGGACAGTGACCTTGAACAGACGCCAACGCTGCCCAAAGACTGGGATCGCTGGGTCAATAAGGTGGGAATCCAGGAAAACTATATTTTTTACCATTACAAAAAGGGCGGGGCCAAAACGGGATACTGCTCCTATTGTGAAAAGGAAGTCCCTATCCGGAACCCACGTCACAACAAGGTCGGGCGCTGCGCCCGCTGCCGGCATAAGATTACGTTCAAATGCATAGGGCGGGCTGGGAATTTCCAAACGCAGACCGATTATTTTTACCTTCTTCAACGGTGCAGGGATGGTGTCATAGTTCGAGAATTCGAGGGCTATCGTTTCTATCGAAAAGGCCAGTACACGACGCCGGGATTTTCCGTCAACGAAGTCCGACGCATGATCTGCAACAAAGACGCCATTCCCCAGCGAGCCTACTATTGGGGGGTATATAAGCAGAAAAACATACGTTGGATCAAAACCGGCATATCCTCACACGGTTACTCCTGGGAAGATTATTCCGGTAAGGTCTACGGTAAGACGCTTCCGTGTCTTTCCAAAAAGGAGCTGAAAAAAACAGGTCTTATGGAATACATCCGGGGAAATACGGAAAATGATCCGGAAGAATACCTTGTCGCTTATCAACAGCGTCCGTACATTGAAAAGCTTGTCAAAGCGGGGCTGTCTCGTCTGGCAATGGAGCACATTAAAAAGAAATACAGCTATCATGCTGACGAGGCTCCGCTATCCATACAGGAATCCAGCCTGATAAAACTGCTGGGAATTGACCGGACGGAACTGCAGCGGTTACGTCAGTATAATGGTGGAAACCGTTTTCTTAACTGGCTGCAATACGAAAAAGCCTCCGAGAAGGAAATCCCTGACCGTATTATCTCGTGGCTGTGCAAAGAGAAAATCACCCCAAAGGATCTGAAGTTTATCCGGGGGAAAATGTCCATCGTACAAATCCACCGATACATTCTCCGGCAGATGTCTGAAAACCACATGGACAGCCACGACGTTATCAACACCTGGGCGGATTATCTGTCTATGGCAAGAGGGATGCATATGAACACAGACGACGAACGTGTCTATCGTGTACGGGATCTCAAAAAGCGCCATAATGAACTGGTCCAGTATTGTCAGAAACGTGGAAAGTCTTTAGCCGTTCAAGTGGGAAATATTTTGGAAGAGTACCCCCATGTCGAAGAAATCTGCCAGTCCATCAAACAAAAATACGAATATGAGGATGAAGAGTATAGGATTGTCGTCCCCGAATATGTAGAAGAAATCGTCATGGAAGGCCGCATACTTCAACACTGTATTTCAGACAGCGACCGTTACTGGGATCGGATTCAAAACCGGGAATCGTACATTCTCTTTTTACGCAGGAGCGCCGAACCAACGAAAGCGTTTTATACGCTGGAGGTCGAACCGAACGGTACAATACGGCAAAAGCGTTCCATACTCAATGAACAGTATGAGGATATTAAGCAGGCTACGGGCTTCCTTCGCAAATGGCAAAAGGTTGTGGCAAAGCGCCTGACAGACGAAGATCGTTCGCTTGCCGGGCAAAGCCGTACCTTGCGGATGGAGGAATTTGAACAGTTGCGCAAAGACCATGTTACTGTTCGCACGGGAAGCCTATCCGGGAAACTGCTTGTCGATGTCCTGATGGGCGATCTTATGGAAACCGCAGCTTAATGAACGATTGCCGGCGACGGATACGTCGGCTCCGCTTTCAGCGGAAAAAGGGGAGCGCCATCGGCGTTCCCCTTTTCTTTTACCACCTTCTACATTTTGAAATTCTGAATACAGCGCAGGAAAACAATACACAATTCCTGGAACAGATCCTCATCAAACGTGCCGTTGATAATGGCCGCCTTCATCAGCAGCGGGCGATACATGGTTATCAGTTTTTCCGTTGCCTGTGGCTGGCCTGATTTTGCAGATGCCAGTAATTCCCTAAAATCCATTTCGGTCACCCCCTAATAATTTTCTCAGCTTGTCCAAGGTACGGTAATATACCGCAGCTACCGCTTTATAGCTTATCCCTAATTCGTCAGCGATTTGGGCAAAGCTCTTTTCCTCAACTACCCTCGCCAACAGTATGTACCGTTCTCGTTCTTTGATCTTCTGCAGGGCCAGTCGTAAATCCTCATAGTCGGCAAGCCGCAAGACAAAGTCCGTATCTTCTGAAACGAGATCATCCATATCCTCCAGCGGAATTTCTGCCTTCAACGGTCGGATTTTCTTAAACAGATAGTCTACACATCCATTGTGGATGGCCTTCTGCACATACGCTGTAAACTGATTTTGTAATCTATGGTCGTCGGTTAAACCGTCGTTTCTTTTATACATCTGTATTCCTCCGTTTTTCTGGATTTTTTGGAAATCCAGACGGCGGAGGACTGCGGCCGCTATGCTGTCGCAGGAAATAATATTTCCCGACAAAAAGAACACACACCCGACTTTTGACGGGTGTGTGTTTGTCGGTGTATATGGCAAAATTTGGAAATACAGAAGTAAAAAAAGGGAGCGGTGTCGAGAAAAAAAGAACCGCAATCCCCGGAAGGATTGCGGTTAAGGTTTTATGCTGTTTTCTCCTGACATTTGACGGCTTTCGTTCCGTTCGCTTTTTTGTCCCCGGCATTTTATCCCCCTGCGGGGATAGGACAACCGCCCGGTATGTTTATCCCCGTTCATAATTGTTGATATAGGGATTATACCGTCTAATTTTGTAGATTTTTCCGAGATTTTCCGTAGAATTTTCGTAGTCGGTCGCAAGTTTAGACAAGAACAAACAACAAAATGCTGTATAATGTCAAATTTTACCGCCCTTTGAATACTGCACCGTAAGAAAAGACTTTATGGCTCAAATAAATAGGGGAAACGACCTGCTATCAGGTCGTTTCCCCTATTTATGTGCGCCCGGCATGGGCAATAACTTGGTGGTGAAAGTCCACTACAGACTTGGCAGTAGGAACTGTTAGCCGAAGGCAAGGGTGTCCATCGTGAGGTGGAATCTGAAGGAAGCCGGATGTGGAGGCTGAGAAGGGCCGACACGGGCAAACTCCCGGTCTGACGAACAGAAATCGCATAGGAGGCAATGCAAAGCGGACGAGTCTGCATAACAAGACAAAGTCCAATACTGCCCGAACTTTACATTGTAAATGTGGCAGATATGTGGGAGGAAGGTTATTGCTCTTACCCGGGGAGGTCTTACGGACGTAGAAGTAGGAAAAAAAAAATCCGAATCTGCGGAGTAAAGCTTGCCGTAAGAAGTCAGCAGAGGCCATAGTACCGAAAAAAAAAAAACGGGAAGGGCCGAACAATCGTAAGTCTTGAGTACAGACCGGAAGGAGGACTGGCGCCATGACAGCAAAATACCGAAAGGGCTTCGTGCAAATGGATAGCGTGGAACGTGAAGAGTATGCAAAAGTGCCGAGTGCCAGCCCTGGGGAAGGAAAAGAAAGAGACGGTGCAGAGAACCTGCTGAAACGGATTCTGGACAGGAACAACCTGAACAGAGCTTATAAGCAGGTCAAGCGCAACCATGGAGCACCTGGCATCGACGGGATGACCGTAGAACAGGCCTTGCCGTGGTTGCAGGAACACAGAGCGGAACTACTTCAAAGTATTCGGGAGGGCACATATAACCCATCCCCGGTGCGGCGAAAGGAAATTCCTAAACCAGATGGAGGCGTGCGCAAGCTGGGTATCCCAACGGTGGTAGACCGCATCATTCAGCAAGCTATCGCCCAACAGCTACAACCAATTTATGAGCCGCTGTTTTCGGATGTAAGCTACGGCTACCGTCCGAAAAGAAGTGGACAGCAAGCGGTGCGTCAAGTGAAGAACTACGCAGAACAGGGCTACATCTACGCCGTAGAAGTAGACTTATCCAAGTATTTCGACACGCTGAATCACGAGTTGCTGATGGAACTGCTACGAAAGCAAATCCACGACAAACGGGTGACGGGGCTGATTAAGAAGTATCTGAAAGCCGGGGTCATGGAGAACGGCGTAACAACCAAAACGAAAGAAGGCTCTCCCCAGGGAGGCCCTTTGTCTCCGCTATTAGCAAACATCTACCTGAATGAATTTGACCAGGAAATGGCCAGGCGTGGAGTGAAGATGGTACGATATGCGGATGACATCGTAGTGGTGACCAAAAGCAAACGAGCAGCAGAGCATATGCTGGAATCCTGTCGGAAGTTCCTGGAGGGGAAACTGAAGCTGACCATGAATCTGCAAAAGAGCAAAGTGGTTAGTCTGTTCTCCATAAGAAACTTCAAGTTTCTTGGCTGCTGCCTGGGAAAGAATGGACGAGGAATCTATATCCGGGTTCACAGAAATTCCCTACAGAAAGCAAAACAGAAGCTGAGAGAGTTGACCAACAGGAGCCAAGGCAGAAATGTGCGCATGGTAATGGCGAAGGTGAAGGAGTTCATCCGAGGATGGATTGGGTACTTTTACATCGCTGATATGAAGCGCATCTTGCAAAGTTGGGACAAGTGGCTTCGGCGCAGAATCCGTATGTACATCTGGAAACAGTGGAAGAAGCCGAAAACCAGGGTGCAAAACCTAAAGAAGTTAGGCATTCCTGAGTGGCAGGCCTACCAATGGGGGAATACCCGTCTGGGCTACTGGAGAGTAGCCGGAAGCGCAATCCTCAGCCGCTCGATTACAAACGAAAAACTCGCACTGGCCGGATATTATGACTTCCCGGCACAGTACGAGCAAATTCGTAAACTGCACTTATGCGATTGAACCGCCGTGTACCGGACGGTACGCACGGTGGTGTGAGAGGACGGCTACTCAACTAATGGGTAGCCTCCTACTCTATTCCGTAATATCCTCAAAACAAAAGCCAACTTCTCGAACACAACGGATAGCAGAAGGTAAGCTGGGTGCTATCTCACGAAATTTTCTGCGCAGGCCGTATACATGACAGCTTACCGCATTGGCTTCATTTCCCATTGGATCTTCTCCCCATACAGCCTCATAAAGCTGCCTGTATGACAACACCCGCCCTTCATACAAGGCCAGTCGGTAAAGTAGTTCATACTCTTTTGTTGTCAGTAATACCTCCTGCTGATTATAGTATACCTTTCTTTTTCCTGTGTCAATTATGAGGTGGTTAAAAATCAATGTCGGTTCAACTACCATTTCAATCAGCTTCAAATCAGGATGACGCTCCAAAATCTTTGAAATTTCCTCTAAAGCAACGTTATCCTGGTCTGATAGTTCCAAAATCACAATTCGTTTGATAGTCCCACCTTCCTTCTAAAACAGCCGCCATCTGTCTGATGGCGGCCGTAAAATGTTAGATATTCTGTTCCTTTTTCTTTCTGCTGTAAAGCGTCATGCCAACAGCGCCGGCTCCGGATGCAGCCAGAAGACCAATCCACAGCATCATGTTGCTGCTGTCCCCGGTCTGCGGATTAGTTGTATCGGAAGACTGATCGCCCGCGCCGGTCTGCTCTTCGTCCTGAACCGTACTGGTTGAAAACGGCGTGTTGGAGCCAAGGATAGCATACTGGCTCAGATGGGTAGTCTCAAACACCAGGAAGTCACCTTCCACCACTGCATCAAAGCGTTCCAGCGGGTCACCCAGATATACCGCCTGGTAGTATTTGTAGCCCTTCAGGTGGTCGTTCATCGGGATTTTGACCGTCATGGGGTTATCCCTGATTTCCAGAGCTTTACCGTCTTTTCTAACACTGATGTCGTAAATAGACAACAGACCCGGCAGTTGTTCCTTCAGTTCCGGACGGCTTGACAACACGCTTTCCTGCGCGATGGTGTCGGCGGAAAGGGTCGCACCCTCCGGCACGCCGTTGGTCAGGGAGATGGAAACGCTGGTGTCGGAAGCAGTCAAATCCTTAACGGTGGTACCGCTCTCAGCGCCTTTAGACTCCCACTTGGCATAGAGGTCAATCGGCGCATAGGGCGCGGCGCCGTAGGGCTCATCCTTCAAATCATTGTAAATGCTCAGATAGGTGATCGGCCCGTCGGTACAGGCTTCGTCCCTGTACCAGCCTGCAAACACCATATCGCCGTTTTCCGGCTTGGGACAGGTCGCTTCCACAAAAAAGTCATCCTGGCCGGAGAATTCCATTGACTGCGGCTTTATATACAAATGGTCGCTGCCGTCCTCCGCAAAGGTTCCGCCGTTGGCCCGCAGGATGACGGCGTATTTCGGATACTCTCCGGAAGGTGTTTTATTGGTCAGGTCATCTTTGTCTACAATCTCTGAATGAAATGCTGCAGTGATAACCACGCTTTTATTGCCGCTCTCGTCCGTCTCGATCGCGTTCCGGACGTCCTCCGCCGTGACGGAGCCTTTCAGCGCCTTATATCCGCCCTTTCCGTCCTTTACCATCCATGCGGCAAACGTATAATAGAAGCCGGCTCCTTCCGGACGATATTCTGGTCCGTCAGGAAGCGGAACAGTAAAGGAAGATGCGTCTGCGACCTCCACATCATAGTACAGATGCGCCGTAGTGATGTCTGGTTCAATGCTGGAGATGCTTTTGTCCGCCGGATTGATATCGCCTTCAATGGTGGTATACACCGGCTCATCGCCTGGGTTTTCCACATGTCCGATGGTTATTGTAGCATAGAACCGTCCGGCATCGGTATCGATATCACCGACATCGACCCAGCCCATTTGATAGTAGCCATATTCCGCGCCGCCGTAGTAGAAGCTGATGGTAAGGGGGTCTCCCGCCGCAAATGCCGGCACAGCCATTCCAACAGCCATACAAAGCGTCAGCAGTCCTGCAAGCAGTTTTCGCTTCAATTTCATAACTGATTTTTCTCCTTTCAAGATAACATTCATGTGAATAAACGGTTTGATGATTCTCTTTAGGGTATCACCGCCTTTTTCTCTATATTTCTATGCCATCCGTTCCCCGGTGCGTCGGTTCAGGCAGCCAGGGCGGAACGAATAACCTTCTTTGCCGCAGTTAAAGTTCTTTATGCTTTGGTGAATACCAAAGCATAAAGAAGGGATATCCCTTCTGCGTTTTCAGCTTTCCTGCGTCTCCCATTTGGCGTAGAGATCCATCGGCGCATAGGGCGCTTCCCTGACGGGACGCTCTTTCAGCTCTTCAAGGATTTTAAGCCCTGTTACCGGGCCGGCGGTGCAGGCTTTATCCCCGTACCAGCCGGTGAATACCTTGCCGCTGCTCGTCGGTTTCAGGCAGGTAGCCTCCACATAGAAAAGCTCCTGGTCTGCAAATTCCAGCGACCGCGGCTTCATATACAACAGATCGGTCCCGTCCGCTTCAAAACCCCCGCCGTTGGCATGCAGCCTGACGGCGTACCGGGGATTCCCGTTCTCGTCATTCAGGGCATACTCATCTGCCATTTCCGAACGGAACGCCGCCGTGATGAGAACCTTGCGCCGCTTGACTTTCTCCGTCTCCACGGCAGGCTTTACCGCTTTGGATGTGACAGCACTGGCTTTGTTTGGATGTGACGGGATCTTCCAAGGCCTTGTAGCCGCCGTTTCCGTCCTTTACCATCCATGCGGCAAAGCTTACGGTGACCGGCTCGGCGCCCTCGCCGCCAGGGAAGTAATAGTCCACGCCATCCGGCAGGGGGACAGAAAACTTAAGCCTGAGAAACGGCTTCCTGTTGTAATAGAGCTTGCCCTTCAGGAGCCGCGGGTCATCGTTGTCAATGCTCTTATCCTCCGGATTGATCGTCCCGACCAGTGTTTTCCACGTTTTCGTCTCAGGGTCAAGGTAGCGGTAAACCGCCTGGAGCTTGCCGGCCTTTGTATCCACACGGCCCAAATTCACCAGGCCGTCCTTGTAACTGCCATAGTCCGCGCCGCCGTAGTAAAAGCTCAAGGTAACGGGTCCCTTCCACAGCAGGAACAGCAGAGTCAGCAGGCCCAAAAGCAGAATGGCGGCAATCGCGCCGATAGCAAACGGGAGGTTGCTGTTTCCCTCGTCCGAAGGGACGGGGGCACTGTTGTCCGAAGGGGCGGGGGTATTGTTTTCCGAAGGTCCGCCCGGCTCATCCGCCGGCGTGGAGGTATTGCCCGGCACAAAGCCGGCCGGCTCCCACCTTGCGTACAAATCCATCGGCACATAGGGCGCGACATAGGCGGGTTCTTCCTTCAAATCATCGTTAATGTTCAGATAGGTGACCGGCCCGTCGGTGCAGGCCTCGTCCTTGTACCAGCCGGCGAACACCATATCGCCGTTTGACGGCTTAGGACAGGATGCCTCCACGAAAAAGTCGTTCAGAGCGGAATATTCCAGCGACTGCGGGCACACATACAAATGGTCGCTGCCATCCTCCGCAAAGGTTCCGCCATTGGCTCGCAGGATGACGGCATATTTCGGATGTCCGGTCTCTTCATAGGTCAGCGCGTTTTTGTCTATGACAACCGCCGGAAAAGCCGCCTTGATCACGGCGACTCTTTTTCCTTCCTCGTCCGTCACGATTGCGTTCTGAACATCCTCCGCCGTGACGGAACCATCCAGCTCCTTATACCCGCCGTTTCCGTCGCTCACCACCCATGCGGCAAACTCGGTGGTCTCGGGCGGGCTGTATTCGCTGCCGGGGTAGTGGTAGCTCGGACCCTTGGGGAGCGCAACGGAGAAGCTGGAGCTGTCCGCAGCCTCCACATCATAATACAGCCACGCTGAACCGATGAGGTCATGGCTGCCGGTGATGCTTTTGTCCGCAGGATTGATGTCCCCTCCAATTTCCTCATCCCCGAAGTTTATCGCCGCATAGAACCGGCCGGCGCCGGTATCAATATTGCCGACGTCAATCCAGCCTTCCTTATATCTGCCGTAGTCCGCGCCGCCGTAGTAAAAGCGGATGGTAAGGGGATCTCCGGCCGCAAAGGCCGGGACGGCCATCCCAAACACCATACAGAGCGTCAGCAGCGCCGCAAACAGTTTTTTCATAAGTCGCCTCCGTTTCTTTCCGGTCCAGCCGGGGAAGGGCGGCCAGGACACATAGTCCCGTTTCCGTCCGCCGCTTCCCGCCGGCTTTTTCGGTTGGTTTCAGGCAGACAGGCTATTTCCCGGCCGCCGCCTTTTTCCGCCTGTAGAGCAGCATTCCCAGCACGCCGCCGCAGGAGGCCAGCATCAGGCCGATCCACAGCGCCATATCGCTGCTGTCCCCGGTCTGTGGGCTTTCTGTTTGCCCAGAAGGCTTGCCCTGCTGTTCGGGCTTGGCTGGATCGGTTGGCTCAGTCGGGTCGGTAGGAGTGGTCGGGTCAGTAGGATCCGTTGGCTCAGTGGGTTCAACCGGCTCCAAAGAGGAACGAACCTGCACATATTTTTCGTTCTGATACTCTGTGCCGGCAGGATCGCCAATAATTTCCTCAGCCGCAGCAGAATCACCGGCCGCTACAACAGGATCGGTGTAGCCAGATAAGTCAGGTTTCCAGCGCATGGCGCCCTTTCCGCCGCTGGCAGTGACAACCGCTCCGTCGGAGATGGTGAAGATCCCCTTCTGATCGCCGCCCAATTCACCAAAGATATCTTCCTGGCCAGCAAAGATACCATAGTGCTCGCCGCTTGCAGAAGAGGCATTTACTACGGTTCCGGCTCCGCTGACGATGACATCACCGCAGATGCCGTGATCGTTTACGGAAGAAATATTCACCTTCGCTCCGTTAATCGCCGTAAGGTCAGTATTAATGCCCGGAGTGCCGAAACCGGCATCCTGAGTTGCATTGTTCTTCGCATTCAGCGTCGCGCCGTCCACCGTCAGTCCGCCGATTGCTCTGACTGCGGCATATGGCTGATCCTGCTCGTCGCTGGAAAAGTCAACGGTAAGATCTACAGACGCCCCGTCTTCAATGGTAATGGTATTGTTGCCAAACAGGCCGAAATAGGTGCCGCTGGTGGTCAGGCTTCCGTTTCCTTTGACCGTCATAGCCCCGTGGGAATAAACCGCGGAGTGAGGGAAGTCCCCTTCTCCGGTAATCTGATTCTCACCTTTCAGCACAAGGGTAAAGTTCTCTTCCTGCGCCCATACAGCGCCGAAGCCGCTGGATGTCAGCTGGGCGTTATCCAGTGTCAAGGTGTTGGCCGCCGGATCATAGTACGCCGTGGCGCCGTCACCGTCGGCATCACCCAGAATGTCGCTGGCGTTGGCGCTGGTGACGGTGATGCCGTTCACCTTTACCGCATACGTCTGTACCCCGGATGTTTCTACTTCAGCCTTGCACACCGTACAAACCCCGTTTGCTATCTGATGCACTCCGTACTGGTCTTTTTCGGCGCAGCCCTCTGCCGTGCAGGCTTTCCAGTGATGTGTGCCGTCGCTGGTCCAGTCTTCCGCCCAGACATGCTCGTGTTGCTCTTTGTATACCAGCCTGAGATCGTAATATTTATCCACCGCCTCATGTACCACTGCCACAGGTCCTCCCTCAGTGTTTATATACCCTACTAATGTTCTCGACGATTCGATCCTGGTCAAAACCATTTCCGTCGTCAGGTCTGCTTTTGCGACATCCGCCAGCTCAGGAACCGTTGCCTTATTCTCCTCGAAATAGGCATAGAGCAGATCCATTATGGCTTCTATATCAGCATCATCTGCAGCTTCTATGCCCTCCTTATATAGCTTCTGGTCGCTGCCGGGCAAAGCCACATCTACAACTCCCGTATAATGCTTAATGATCTCCGTGTTGACTTTAGTTGAGTCGTCTTCAACGAATGTCTCTTTGCTCGCGCTGCTCCACTCAGTCCATTCCGTCACATCAAAGCTCGCCGGATTGCCCCGATCGCCGGTGCCGGAAATAGCCTCCCGCGCTTTCACCTCCACGCGAAAGTTTGTGGGTTCTGTTAAATCCCCAAACGTTTTAAATGTATAGTCAGTAGCCTGGCGAACCGTTTCTTTCTCCTTTAGATTCTCATCGACGAAAAGGGACACTTCATACTCAAAGATCTCCAGCTCTCCGATGGGTTCCGGCTGGCTCCAGCTGACTTTCAAACCGCTGTTTGTCCACTCCCGCTTTAAATCTCCCGGAGCAGCCGGCGCACCCGCCGCAAAAGCGGTCATGGGCAGCACTCCCAACACCATACACAGGGAAAGCAGCAACGCCGTCAGTTTCCTTTTTGCTTGCATTGTATTTTTCCTCCTTGTCAAATAAGATTGCTTATCCTTTGGTAGATATCAAAGGATAGAAGGGATATCCCTTCTTGAAAAAGATACCGGCTGCGCCGGGGCGGGCTGTGGTTTTTGCACGAAGCCCGCCCGCAGGCGCTTTTGCCGGTTTTGTTTTATCTCTCAGCCTTATTTCCCGGCCGCCGCCTTTTTCCGCCTGTAGAACAGCATCCCCAGCACCCCGCCGCAGGAGGCCATCATCAGGC
>ENA-OPSQ01001294-OPSQ01001294.1-human-gut-metagenome-genome-assembly--contig:-NODE-1294-length-17513-cov-3.434414_pt1 | contig 17513 bp, 10 predicted proteins | sample MGYA00241456_ERZ501904 | MGnify/ENA primary metagenome ERZ501904 (study PRJEB25962, sample SAMEA2042452) | human gut metagenome | biome: human gut; feature: human-associated habitat; material: faeces...
ACGTAAGCTCTGTTTCCTTTATAATAAGGGCGTCCGTCCACACCGCTTAGATCATAGCTCATTCGATAATATCTTTCAATATTTCCGGTGCCCTTGGCCCAGTTTGGATCACAGACTGCGCCTTTTATTTCTGCCCATCCATGTCCGCCGGAGGAAATAACTTTGGCTTCGAATCCAACAGCATTTGCAAGGTAAGCGAATGCGGATGCGAAAGCAAAGCAGTCGCCATGTCCTCGATAGAACATATCCTCTGCATAGCTGACATCCCAGTTTGAATAATAATAGCGGAAATCATAGTCGTTGCCGGTTCCGCCGTATCCGTAGCTGACTGCCTTCAGATAGCATCTCCACAATTTTTCCGGTTTGGACATATTTTTCTTTGTTACATGATGCATTACCTGATTGGCGGTAACCATGAGATTTAGTTTTCGTTTTTCTTCACTGTTATAGCGGGCCTTTCCACTTTTTGTAAGATAAATGCCATTAACACGCTGGGAAGTTACCATGGAAGCAGCACTTCCGCTGCGAATCTGGAAGAAATAATAGTCGCCTTTTATTTTCTGCCAGCCATTCTGCTGGATTCCTTTTTCATTAAAGTAGTATTTCTTTCCGCGGATCGTGACGAATCCCTTTACAGTATGTCCGTTTTCATCATAATAGTAGATATTTCCACTGGGCTTGCGGTTGAACTTGTCGCGGTATTTCGATGCTGCAAAAACTGAAGCTGAAAAGAAAAGGGAGCAGCAGATAGCAATAAAAATTGCAGAGATTGAAAATACTTTTAGCTTTTTCATAAGATACCTCCGTTGTCTGAGTGATTAAGCAGACCATTTCGCCCGCCTGTATGAAACAGGTTTTTGACGCGCTTGTTTCTGATAAAACAGATTATTTCAGAAGAATTACCTGTCTCAATTATAAGATATAAACTATTATATAAGACAATTTGGCTTCGTGCAATAATAAATAAAATAACGGCTGCTATTTGCTGTGTATCCGGTAACGAATAAAAATTATTCACGAAAATCCCAAGGTGAGGGCTGTTGCGCGGATACAGTTTGTGGTGTATAATTAAACGCAATAGGCTTTGTGACGTTACTGGTACATCATTTTCAAAATAACTATGTATTGGTCATAAAGCGAACAGCAGCTTAGTAATTTAAGCAAGGATATAAGGTGAACAATTTTGAAAAAGACGATAGAAGAACTATTAAGTGGAAATTTCAGACATGAACATCCGCAGCTCCTTTTTTCGCAGGACAAAATAGAAGTGACTCTGAAAGCAGGTGATGTGTACAAAGGGGAACTGTATTTCGGAACAGAGGATAACCAGAAAATACGTGGATATATTACATCTTCCAACAGGCGCGTGGTACCGGGAACCGAGAAATTTTCGGGAACTACGGTGAGACTGCAGTATGGAATTGACGGTGCGGGGATGCACCCGGGTGAGAGACATGAGGGATGGCTTTGTTTTACCACAGACATTGGAGAATATAAGCTGCCATTTCTTATTCAGACAGAGAAAGCAGAACTGAAAAGTGCAGCCGGAGATGTGCCGGATATGGATACCTTTGTGAATATTGCAAAGGACGATTTTAAAGAAGCATATCGTGTTTTTACAGACCGCAGATTTGAACTTCTGTTAAGAAATGCCGGACAGAAAGAGAAAGCTCTTTATAAGGGACTCTCAAACCAGCCTGTGACATTTCAGCATGTAGAAGAGTTTCTGATCGGAACGGGAAAAAAGGATCCTGTAAAAATTGAACTGAAGGCAGATCAGAATAGCTTTTATGATATCAGTGAATCTGTCCGCGAAACTTTTGCAGTCCAGAGGAGCGGATGGGGACATCTCAGGCTGGAGGTAGAGGCGAAAGGCGATTTTCTGGAAGTTTCCAGGCATGTGGTCACAGATGAGGATTTTATAGGAAGCTATTATCAGGTGGAATATGTAATCCGTAAAGAAAAGCTGAAAAAAGGACGTCAGTTTGGTGAGATCACTGTGAAGAGTCCTTATCAGCAGCTGACTTATCAGATCACTGCATCCATGGAATCGAAAGTGCAGCTCAAAACAGAGATTCATGTGAAACGGCATAAGCTGGAACTGTTACGTGACCTTGCAGAATACTCCTGCAAAAGAATGGACAGTAAGACATGGATCGGCAGCAGCAGATTTGTCCTTAATCAATTAAGGGAAGAAGGCTGTGATTATCCGGAATATCAGATGTATGAAGCATACATTCTTCATATGGAAGAAAAGGATGAGCAGGCAAGAGAAATCCTGAAGAAATTTAAACATCAGAACTTTGTCAGAGAGAATCTGGAACTGGCAGGTGCTTACCTTTATCTCTGCGTTCTTACAGGATTGCACAAAGACAGAGAACAGGCGATAAGACGTCTGTACAATTTCTTTCTGCAGAAGGAAGACAGTTTCCTGTTGTTTAAACTCTGGCTGGAGATGAATCCGGAGGATAAGGGTTCCCCTTCAAGGCTGGTATTTATGATGGAGGAACTTTTTGAGAAAGGCTGCAGGAGTCCGTTTCTGTATCTGGAAGCATGGAATTATATCAGCAGTGATACAACACTTCTTCACAGAATGAGCAGTTTCTGGACACAGGTATTTTTATTTGCGGGAGAGAAAGGTCTTCTGACAGAAGAGCTGGTGATGAGATTTGCCTATCTTACAGGGTATGAGAGAGAATTTTGTACCAGTATGTACAGAGCACTGGCAATGGGATACGATGCTTTTGAATCCGATGATACGCTGGAAGCAATCTGCAGATATATCATGCTTGGAAATCCGAGAAAACCGGAATATTTCAGATGGTTTTCCCTGGCAGTGGAGAAAGGGATCCGTCTGACAAGGATATATGAATATTATGTGGAAACAATGGATACATCTTATCAGAGAGAACTTCCAAAGCCCCTTCTGATGTATTTTACCTATAATAATACTTCTCTTGCAGATGATAAAAAGGCATTTATTTATGCAAGTATTGTGGGAAACAGAGGCCGTCAGCCACAGACATATGCGGATTACAGGGATCATATGAAGATTTTTGCCATGCGCAAGGCGAAAGAAGGACGGATGAATGAGAATTATGCGGTCCTTTATCAGGAATTTTTAAGCAATCCCAAAACAGAAGGACAGGCAAAACTGCTCGCGCAGAAGCTGTTTACACACAGACTGTACTGTGATGATAAGAAGATACGCTATGTGATCGTGCGCCATGAACAGCTCAGGGAAGAAGAAATTTACCCATGTATCCAAGGCGTAGCTTATCCAAGAATTTATACAGATGATGCGGTGATCCTGTTTCAGGATGGGAAGCAGAGAAGATATGTATCAACAGTAGATTATAATATCAAGAAATTATTCGATGAGCGTGAACTGACAGATAAGGTTCTTGGTTTTCATATTGAAGAGCCGGGACTGGTACTTCACTGCAGTGAGCATACAGAACTGAAACCGGAGAATCTTCAGGCATTCCAGAGGATCCCGGAGTCAGAGGAATTTTCAGATGAATATCAGAAATGTATCAGAAAGAAGCTGCTCTCTTATTATTCCGAACACACCAGAGCAGAAGAAGCAGATAATTATCTGAGACAGATGGATTATAAGAAATATGCGGCTGTAGACAGAACAGCTCTTCTGGAAGTACTGATCTCCAGAGGAATGTATCAGCAGGCAATGTCCATTGTTTCCCAATTCGGATATGAAGGAATCCGCATAGAGAGCCAGCTGAAGCTGACCAGCAGAATGCTGACAAGATGTGAGATGGAGGAGGATGACGAATTGCTTGCCCTTGCATCGGATGTATACAGACGCGGAAAATATGATGAAGTGATCCTGAAGTATCTTATGGAATACAGATTTGGTCCTGTAGATGAACTGATATCTGTATGGAAAAGTGCGCAGGGCTTTGAGATGGATACTTATGAACTGGAAGAGAAGCTTCTTGGCCTTCTGATGTTTACTTCTGATTACAGGAAAGAGGGAGAGAAGATCCTGGAGGATTATGTTCATCACAGCGGAAAGGAACGTATTACAGGAGCATATCTTACGCAGACAGCATATGGTGCATTTGTAAAAGAATATCCGATGAGTGTTTTTGTAAGAAGTCTGCTGGAGCGGGCTTATGATGAGAAATGGCCGGTTGATTTTGTATGCAGTCTTGCTCTTCTGGAAGCGTATTCCAAAGAAAAAAAACTGGAGAAAAAACAGCTTTGCAATGCAGAGGAGATTCTTCAGAAATGTGTGAAACAGGGAATGTACTTTGCGTTCTTCGGGAAACTTCCGGTATCTGTCTTAAGTCCTTATCAGTTGGATGATAAAACCTTTGTGGAATACCATGCAGATCCGTCTGCAAAGGTGACACTCTATTATGCACTGGATGCAGGCCTCGGAAATCAGGTGAAATATCAGACAGAGCCTTTGCGTGATTTATATGAAGGTATTTTTGCAAAATCATTTACATTGTTCTACGGGGAGACATTGCGGTATTATTTTGAATCAGTAACAGGAGAGCGGGTAAATCGGACACAGGAGAGGGTACTTACAATGAATAAGATTGAGGGTACACCTGTAAGCAAATATCATATGATCAATCAGATGCTCTCTGCACGCAGACTGGATAAAAAGAAAGAAGTGTTTTCACAGGTGAAGAAGTATCTTCGCCAGGAACAATATGTGAAGAAGATGTTTGTGATCGAGAAAGAAGAGCAGGAACAGATTGTCCTGAAACCGGGAGGAACAAATGAACGAAATTCGTGATTTGATCGTGGGAATTGATTTTGGCAAAGAGTATTCTCAGATATGCTATTATGACAGAAAAGGAGACGAGGCACGTTCTCTTTCTATGAAAGCGGGTGGAAATCAGTATGAGGCTCCCTGTATTCTGTGCTGGAGACCGGAGCAGAAAGACTATTGCGTAGGACTGGAAGCAGATTACTTTGTCCGGGAAAAGGGCGGAGTCATGATCGATGATGTCTATGGAATCTGTGAAAAAAGTGATTCTGTGCTGGTGGAAGGACAGGAACTTGCACCATGGGAGATCCTGGCTCAGTTTCTGCAGGGAATGCTTAAATTTCTGGGAGTGGCAGAACTGGTCAAAAATACTAAATGTGTGGCGGTGACACTGCCCGGGCTGACGGAAATTCAGGTTGAGAATTTCCAGAAAGCATTTGAGATAATTGGATTTCCACATGAGAAATATATGCTGCTGGATTATGGGGAAAGCTTCTATTATTATGTGCTCTCACAGAAAAGAGAAACCTGGAACCGCAGTGTGGGATGGTATGCCTTTACACCGGAGAACGTGTCTTTTCGCAAGATGACAATGAACGGTGCAACAAAGCCTGTCACTGTAAAACTGGAAGAAGCTGTGGAGACAGAACTTCCTGCTGAGGGACAGGAGAGAGATTCAGAATTCGGTAAGTTTGTCCAGAAAACACTTGGCAGAGATCTGTTTTCCAGCATTCAGATCACAGGAGATGGATTTTCACAGGACTGGGCAGAGCAGTCTGTAAGGTTACTCTGTTATCAGAAAAGAAAGGTTTTCTATGGAAACAATCTTTTTGCAAAGGGTGCCTGCGCTGCAGGAAAAGAGAAAACAGAGAACAAGGCATTAAAGGGATATCGCTTTTTAAGCGATTCTCTGGTTATGGCTGATGTGGGGATGGAAATGAGAGTGATGGGTTCTCCTACCTATTATCCGCTGATCGAGGCAGGAAATAACTGGTATGACAGTAAGGCATCCTGTGAATTTATTCTTGATGATACAGAGGAGCTGGTGTTTATTGTAAGCACGTATCACAGACCGGAGAAAAGAAGGGTAGGAATGATGCTGCCCGGTATTCCGTTGCGTCCGGACAAGACTACCAGATTACGACTGGAATTACAGTATGTCTCATCTGCAGAATGTAAAGTGACGGTTACAGATCTGGGATTCGGAGAAATGTTCCCTTCCAGTGGGAAAACCTGGACAGAGACAGTAGAATGGTAAAGGAGATGGAGCAATGAGCGGATATATTTTATGTCAGACAAAAAAAGCACAGCGTCCTTATTTTATAGAGAATATCAGTATGAATATTTATTCTATAGAAGAACTCTGTTATTATCTGTACCACAATCTTTACCTTGCTGATCATACTGTTTTTAATGAAGAATTATGCAACTGGCTCAGAGATGAGCTTGAACTTGTGCATCTGGCTGCAAAGCTGAAACAGAATCTGGAGAGAAATGTAAGTGTGGAAGAGATGATCTATCCTGTTTTCAAGGAGATCAATTACCTTACCTATGAGGAGATGAAAGGCTTTAACAGCAGGATTGTGACTTATGGAAAAGAAAAAGCGGCAGTCCGTCAGAAGAGAAAGGGAGATGCACTGACAGAAAACGGAATGTATGTGAACGCCATCCGGGTATACCAGAAACTCCTGGAAAGAGAGGATCTGTCTGAGCAGAGAAAAGGATTCGCAGCTTCAGTGCGCTATAATCTTGGCTGTGCATACAGTTATCTTTTTCAGATGGAAAAAGCACAGGAATGTTTTCTGGAAGCATACAGAGAAGCACATTCAAAAGATGCCTTAAAAGCTTATATCATAGCATACAGCAGTGTTCATGATAAGACAGATTATGATAAGGTTATGGAAGAACTTAAAGTAGATGAAGAACTGAAGAAAGATATAAAAGAAGAAATCAGGCAGTCTCTGAAAGCTTTCGAGTCTGTACCGGAAGAGAAAACAGATGAAAAAAATCTGGATGCCCTTCTGGAGAGACTTATGAAAGATTATCACAGAAGTACAGGTTCATAACTTACTCTTGACAGAGGCGGAGGTGTGTGATAGGATTAACACATACTTTCACATGGTAGAGTGGCTGTGTGATAAATAACAAAACAGATAAAGAGGAGATATTTATCATGAAAAAGAGATCTTTAGCAGTACTCATGGCAGGAGTTATGGCAGCTTCTATGATGACGGGTGTTGTTTCTGTATATGCAGATGCTGACAGTAAGACATTAACTGTAGGATTTGATGCACAGTATCCTCCTTTCGGATATAAAGACGATAATGGAGAGTATGTTGGTTTTGACCTTGACCTTGCACAGGAAGTATGCGACAATCTCGGATGGGAACTTGTAAAGAAACCGATCAACTGGGATTCCAAGGATATGGAACTGAATTCCGGTTCTATTGACTGTATCTGGAACGGATTTACCATTAACGGACGTGAGGATGACTATACATGGTCAGATCCATATCTGAACAATGAGCAGGTGATGGTTGTTGCAGCCGATTCAGGGATTGAGAAGTTGGATGACCTGGCAGGCAAGAATGTAGTAGTTCAGGCCGCTTCCGCAGCACTGGATGCATTAAACAGCGATGATAATAAGGATCTTACAGCAAGCTTTGCATCACTGACAGAGAATCCTGATTACAATACAGCATTCATGAATCTGGATTCCGGCGCTGCAGATGCCATCGCAGTAGATATCGGTGTTGCCAAATATCAGCTTTCCCAGAGAGAAGAAGGCAAATATGTGATCCTTGACGAGCCAATCCAGAGCGAAGAGTATGGAATCGGCTTTAAGAAGGGTAACGATGAGCTGAAAGATACTGTATGGGAAGAAGTTCTGAAACTTTATGATGCAGGTGAAGTTGATAAACTTGCTGAGAAGTATGAAGTAGCAGATATGCTCTGCATTGGAGATGATAAGAAATCTGATGATAAAAAAGATGATGCAGCAGAGGATGATGCTTCCGATGCAGACACAGCAAAAGAAGATACAGCTGATACAGCGAAAGATGCTGAATAGTCAGCCGGAACAAAAACAGTTATGATACAAGAGGACAGATCTGTGCAGGCTGTCCGCATTATAAAGGAATGGAGGGTACATTTTGTGCACCCTCTTTTCTTACTGTACAGGAGAAATTTTTCAGGAGGAAAGCTTATGTCTTTAAGTGTAATGCTGCAGCAGCTTGCCAGTGGTATGGTAGTTTCTGTAGAGATTTTTGTAGTGACATTACTTTTTTCACTTCCGCTGGGACTTCTGATCTGCTTTGGCAGAATGTCCAAGAATCCGGCGATACGTGGAATTGTGTCTGCCTACATATCAGTTATGCGCGGAACCCCGTTAATGCTGCAATTGATGGTTGTGTATTTCGGACCATACTTTATTTTTGGAATCCGTATTTCCATGGGATACAGCCTGATCGCTGTGTTTATTGCATTCAGTATTAACTATGCTGCATATTTTGCGGAGATTTACAGAGGAGGAATCGAATCTATTTCAGCGGGACAGTATGAGGCTGCAAAGATCCTGGGATACAGCAAAGCCCAGACATTTTTCAGAATCATCCTGCCGCAGGTGATCAAGAGAATCCTTCCATCTGTGACAAATGAGGTTATCACACTGGTAAAGGATACGTCACTGGCATTTGTTGTTGCTGTTTCGGAGATGTTTACAATTGCAAAACAGATTGCAAGTGCACAGACGACTATGATGCCTTTTGTGATCGCTGCTGTTTTCTATTTTGTGTTCAATCTTCTTGTTGCGATTGTAATGGATAAGATTGAGAAAAAACTGAATTATTATCGCTGACAGGCGGCTGGGGTTATAAAATATTTTTTGACTCTGACATCATTTAATTTAAGAGGAATATTTGCTATGGTATTATTTGAAATGAAAAACATAAAGAAGAGCTTCGGCAGCCTTGAAGTATTAAAAGACATTTCACTTCAGGTAGAGGAGGGTGAGGTTCTTAGTATTATCGGACCTTCCGGTTCCGGTAAATCCACACTTCTCCGCTGTGCCACCGGTCTTGAGACACCGGACAGCGGTGAGATCATCAAGCAGGGGGATGTGGGACTGGTATTTCAGAACTTTAATCTTTTCCCCCATTTTTCCGTACTGAAAAATATCACAGATGCTCCGATCAGAGTGCAGAAGAGAAAGAAAGAAGAGGTTTATGCACAGGCAAGAACTCTGTTAAAGCAGATGGGACTTGCAGACAGAGAAAATGCATATCCGTTTCAGCTTTCCGGCGGCCAGCAGCAGCGTGTCTCTATTGCCAGGGCATTATGTATGAATCCGAAGATCCTGTTTTTTGATGAGCCTACTTCTGCCCTTGATCCGGAGCTTACGAGTGAAATTCTTAAGGTAATCAAAGATCTGGCAGCAGAGCACATCACTATGGTGATCGTCACTCATGAGATGACATTTGCAAGAGATATCTCTGATCATATTATTTTTATGGATAAGGGACTGATCGCAGTTGAGGGGAGTCCAAAAGAGGTATTTGAATCAGAACATGCGAGAATGAAAGAATTTCTTGGTAAATTCCATCAGGGATAAGGTTTTTGTGGTTGCTTTTAGAGGAATGATGTTATATAATTTCAACGTACGTGGTTGAGAAAAACGTACGTACAGAAGTGAAATAAAAGGATTAAAAATAATATCCTATAAAAAACAGGAGAGTGAAGATGAGTACAGACAGATATGTAAGTCCTTTATCAGAACGTTATGCCAGCAAAGAAATGCAGTATATTTTTTCCCCGGATATGAAATTCCGCACATGGAGAAGACTCTGGATCGCACTTGCTGAGACAGAGAAAGAGCTTGGCCTTAACATTACACAGGAGCAGATTGATGAACTGAAGGCACATGCAGAGGATATCAATTATGACGTTGCAAAGGAACGTGAACGTCAGGTGCGTCATGATGTTATGTCTCACGTATATGCGTATGGCGTACAGTGCCCGAAAGCAAAAGGAATCATCCATCTGGGAGCAACCTCCTGTTATGTAGGTGATAATACAGACATTATTGTAATGACAGAAGCATTAAAGCTTGTGAAGAAGAAACTGGTCAATGTTATTGCCGAGCTTTCTGCTTTCGCTGATAAATATAAAGATCAGCCTACTCTGGCATTTACACATTTTCAGCCTGCACAGCCTACTACAGTAGGTAAGCGTGCAACACTCTGGACACAGGAATTCCTGCTTGATCTGGAGGATCTGGAGTATGTTCTGGGAACAATGAAGCTTCTGGGATCCAAAGGTACAACTGGAACACAGGCAAGCTTTCTGGAACTGTTTGACGGAGATCAGGAGACTATCGACAAGATTGATCCGATGATCGCAGAGAAGATGGGATTTAAGGAATGCTATCCGGTATCCGGACAGACCTATTCCCGTAAGGTAGATACACGTGTTGCCAATATTCTTGCAGGAATTGCAGCAAGTGCACACAAGATGTCCAATGATATCCGCCTTCTTCAGCATCTGAAGGAAGTAGAAGAACCATTTGAGAAATCTCAGATCGGCTCCTCCGCAATGGCGTATAAGAGAAATCCTATGAGAAGTGAGCGTATTGCTTCCCTTTCCAGATATGTAATGGTAGATGCCCTTAACCCGGCGATCACATCTGCAACTCAGTGGTTTGAGAGAACTCTGGATGACTCTGCAAACAAGCGTCTCAGCGTTCCGGAAGGATTCCTTGCAATTGACGGAATCCTGGATCTCTGCCTCAATGTTGTAGACGGACTGGTTGTTTATCCGAAGGTTATCGAGAAACACATGATGGCTGAGCTGCCATTTATGGCAACTGAGAACATTATGATGGACGCAGTAAAAGCAGGTGGAGACCGTCAGGAGCTTCATGAGCGTATCCGTGAGCTTTCCATGGAAGCAGGCAAGAACGTGAAGGTAGAAGGCAAGGATAACAACCTTCTTGAACTGATCGCTGCGGATCCGGCATTTAACCTGACTCTTGAGGATCTTCAGAAAGCCATGGATCCGTCCAGATATACAGGACGTGCAAAAGAGCAGACAGAGGCGTTTATTGCCAATGTGGTACAGCCGGTTCTGGATGCACATAAGGATCTGCTTGGGGTTAAGGTTGAGATCAACGTATAATTGCGGAAGGTTATAAACATTAAGAAATGAACACAGACAGGAATAGCATGTCTTCTGGCATTACAGACAGAGAACATGCCGTTCCGAATAATAGAGAAAGACACAAGGAGGAACTGTGTTATGGTAACTGCAGTAGTAGGAGCAAACTGGGGAGATGAAGGTAAGGGCAAGATCACAGATATGCTTGCTGAGAAAGCCGATATCATCGTAAGATTTCAGGGTGGAGCCAATGCCGGCCACACCATCGTAAATGATTACGGTAAATTCGCACTTCATACACTTCCGTCAGGTGTGTTTTACGGACATACAACAAGCATCATCGGAAACGGTGTTGCACTGAATATTCCTGTATTTTTCAAGGAGTACAACGAAGTAGTAGGCCGTGGAGTACCGGCACCGAAGATCCTGATCTCCAACAGAGCACAGATGGTAATGTCTTACCACATTCTGTTCGATCAGTATGAAGAGGAGCGTCTTGGCGGCAAGGCTTTCGGTTCCACAAAATCTGGAATCGCTCCGTTCTATTCTGACAAATATGCAAAGATCGGCTTCCAGGTAAGTGAGCTCTTTGATGAGGAAGCACTGAAAGAGAAAGTTGTACGTATCTGTGAGACCAAGAACGTAACACTTGAGCATCTCTATCACAAACCGCTTCTGAAACCGGAAGATATCATGAACGAGCTGATGGAATACAAGAAAATGGTTGAGCCATACGTATGTGACGTATCTCTCTATCTCTGGAATGCACTGAAAGAGGGCAAACAGGTTCTTCTTGAGGGACAGCTCGGAACCTTAAAAGACCCGGATCACGGAATCTATCCGATGGTTACATCCTCTTCCACACTGGCTGCTTATGGTGCCATCGGTGCAGGCCTGCCTCCATATGAGATCAAGAAGGTCGTAACCGTATGCAAAGCTTACTCCAGTGCAGTTGGAGCAGGTGCATTCGTTTCTGAGATCTTCGGCGAGGAAGCAGATGAGCTGAGAAAACGTGGCGGTGACGGTGGTGAGTTCGGTGCTACTACAGGCCGTCCGAGACGTATGGGATGGTTCGACTGTGTTGCATCCAAATACGGATGCCGTCTCCAGGGAGCTACAGACGTTGCTTTTACAGTACTGGATGTTCTGGGATATCTGGATGAGATCCCGGTTTGCACAGGCTATGAGATCGACGGAGAGGTAACAACAGAATTCCCGACAACTGTGCAGCTTGAGAAAGCAAAACCGGTTATTGAGAAGCTTCCGGGATGGAAATGCGATATCCGTGGAATCAAGAAATACGAGGATCTTCCGGAGAACTGCAGAAAATATGTAGAGTTCGTAGAGAAACACATCGGATTCCCGATCACCATGATCTCAAACGGACCAGGAAGAAACGACATCATTTACAGATAATCATTTACTGTGACAGGATTACGACAGGCAGCGCCGGGGAAATTTCTCCGGCGCCCTTTTGTTAAGAGGCTGATGATAATATTGGCTATAACAACTGGTATATCATGTGAAAGGATTCCGAATGAAAAATTTTAAAAGAATTGCGGCACTGGCAGGCGTTGTTATTTTGCTTCTCGTGTTCTGCCTTCCCATGGTGTTTGCATGGGGCAGCAGTGAGAACTCACAGGCTTTGTTCCGGGGCGCTTTTGCGGCAGCAGTACTGGTACCGATCGTGGCTTATGTTTTCTGGATGGCGTACCGGATCTGGGGACCTGAGAAACCAAAGGAGGATGAAAACCGTATGATCGAGAATGTTATTTTTGATGTGGGAAATGTGTTGATGGGATATGACTGGGAAGAGTATCTGAAGAGCTACAATTTTCCGGAAGAAAAATATGAAAAAATTGCGGATGCAACATTTCGAAACCCAATCTGGGAAGAACAGGACAGAGCACTCCACGAGGAGTCCTGGTATGTAGATAAATTTGTAGAAAGTGCACCGGAATATGAGAAGGATATCCGTGAAGTGGTACGACGGGATCCGGAATGCATGCATCTTTATGACTATGCGGAAACCTGGGTGAAATATCTCAAAAACCAGGGATATCATCTCTATGTTCTTTCTAATTACGGAACTTATATGCTGGAGAGAACCAAAAAAGATATGCCGTTCCTGAAATATATGGACGGAGTGGTATTTTCCTGCGACGTACAGCAGATCAAGCCGGAAGTGGATATTTATGAGACACTTCTGAAACGCTATGATCTGAAACCGGAGAAGTCGGTATTTATGGACGACCGGGCCATCAACTGTGAAGGGGCTAGAAAAGCAGGGATCCGTACCATTCAGTTCGAAAACCTGAAACAGGCGGCAAAAGAGCTTGAGGAACTTGGTGTGAAGTAATTTGTGATGATGCAGTATGAGTTGCTGTAAAAAGAGAAACGCAGAGAACCTGCACCATCGCGAAGCCCTCTGCGTCTAAAGGGGAGGATATGATAAGTATCTCCCGGAACGGAATCGGTTATACAGATAATATATAAAATTCTCCGTTTTTTTATGACAGCAGGATATTGCTTATCATGAAAAATTTATCCTGAAATTTTTTATTGCGGAACTTCTCTTTAACGAAAGGCAGATACATTTATCTGCCCGGATGGAGGTTCCGTATTTTTGACTACATTATTACGTTATTCTTTGTTCTTCTTCCGGTATTCACCGGGAGTCATTCCATAAGTTTTCTTAAAAGTACGCATAAAATGTTCCGGACTTTCGTAACCTACAAGTTCGCAGATGGCATGATTGCTGAGAGAAGTTTCCCTGAGGGCACGGCATGCCTGGTTCAACTTGATATCCCGGATGATCTGTAAGAATGTCCGGTCGGTACTTTCTTTGATCAGGGTGCTGAAATGGGAAGAACTGTAGCCAAAATGTTCTGCAGCTTCGCTTAAGGAAACACTCTGATAGTGACGGTTCAGATAGCCCAGGATTTCTGTTACGGAATTTCCGGTGCTGTCCTTTGTGAGGATGGATTCGATATCATTTTCGTGATAACGAAGCAGCATGGCCCAGAACATGATCAGCATGGAATTGAGGAAGGTGTAGCTGTATTTTGCGTGCCCCAGATATTCGATATAGAGATTTTCCAGCATGTCATGGATCTGTGGATCATTTCCGCTGTGAAAGATCAGATAATTTCCTTCGGTCTTGCGGTACAGCACATGGGCAAAAAACTGCGCCAGGGCACTGTCCGCAGTCAGTGACTGGAAGAAAGTGGACTGAAAGGTGGAACCACGTACCAGAATATTAAAAGCAACACTGTCATCAAAGATTCCCACACTGTGGGTAGTATGTGGTGGGATGATACAGATATCCCCGGTATGTAAAGTGTGTTCGATCCCCTGAATGGTAGTGTGGGCAGTTCCGTCATAAACACAGAGAATCTCAAAAAACTCGTGCTCATGGGAAAAAACAGGCGTATAACGGTAATGCTTGGAAAGTACGATATTGCCATTCATGTCATGAAAAAGATCGGCTTCTTTCATATAGGGATACCAGGCCTCTGCCTGAAGTTCCGGGACAAAAAGCCGGTGTTCATAGATCAGTTCACGGTCCAGTGTAAGACAATATTCATGAAAGGTTTCCGGATGTTCTTTCTCCTGAAGGTAAAGTGTTTTGTAAAAAATCTCATCTTCATTGTAGGCATAAATGTATTTCTGAAATTCTTCTCTGGTAAGTTTCATAACAGTCCCCTTTTCGTGCGGATCTTTCATAAGAGATAAGGAAAGTATATCATAATCATCGAAAAAAACGTCAGTGTTTTACAAAAAAAATCACAATTGGAAGAAAAAGGGAAAAAGTGTACAGTAATGCCAGAAAGAAATTCGGAGGTAAAAGAGATGAACGAAGTTGAAAAGAAAGTAAAGATCGGCCTGTGGCGTCAGAGGATCGGTTATGGATCTTCCGATTTTGCCTGCAACCTGATCTGGCAGATGATCTCCCTGTATCTGCTGTATTTTTACACAAATGTCATGCATCTGAATGCCGGTGCAGTCAGTGTAATGTTCCTGGTAACAAAAGTAATTGACGGAATTTCCGACCTGATCGTAGGATTCCTCATTGACAAGACAAACACAAAATGGGGTAAATCAAGACCATGGATCCTGTTTGGTGCGGTTCCATTTGGTGTGGCTGCAGTCCTTGCATTCTCTGTACCGGATATCGGACAGACAGGTATGCTGATCTACGCATACATTACTTACATTCTGCTTTCCACTGCATACACCGTTGTAAATATCCCGATGGCATCCATTCTTCCGGCACTGAGCGAAGACCCGCATGAGAGAACCGTCCTTGCATCCTGCAGAACTTTCTTTTCATCCATCGGTTCCACTGTAGTCAGCGCTTTTGCCCTGACACTGGTAGACAAATTCGGAAACGGCAACGAGGCACTTGGATTCCGTATCGTTATGATGATCTTCGGTGTAGTCGGATGCCTTGTATTCTTCTTCTGCTTCTTTAACACAAAAGAGCGTGTAACCATCAAACAGGAAAAAGTCAGCCTTAAAGCAAACATTTCCTGTCTGCTCCACAACAAACCGTGGAAACTTTTTGCACTGAATATCGTCTGGTTCTTTGGTGGATTTGTGATCCAGGCAAGTGCGGTTATTTATTACTTTACTTATGTTGTACAGAACACGACACTGGTACAGATCGTTGCGACCATCACAACACTGGTACCAATCGTAGCAAATCTTTGTGCACCGTTCCTTGTAAAACTCACATCAAAACGAAATCTGATGGTTGGAGGAAGTTTTGTACATATGGGTGGTCTTCTGATCATCTTCTTTGGCGGCACAAATGTTCCGGTTCTTCTGGCTGGTGCGGTGATCGCGGCAGCAGGATACGGACTGAAGGGAAGTATGCATTTTGCAATGCAGCCGGACCCTGTTGATTATGGTGAGTGGAAATCCGGTGTAAATACAGCCGGAACTCTTTCCGCAGTAAATGGTTTCATTGGAAAAGTGGGAATGGCTATCGCCAGCAGTATCGGTGCGGCACTTCTTCAGTTTGGTGGATTTGACGCAAACCTTGCAACACAGACAGCAACGGCTCAGACTTATATCACAGCAATGTACATCTGGGTGCCGATCATCACAAATATCGCAACAATTATCACAATGATGTTCTATGATCTGGATAAGATCTATCCGCAGATCGTCAAAGAACTGGATGAAAGGAGAGCAAACGCATAATGCCAGAGGTAAGCAGTGACCTTGAGATGGTCCGTGTGACCAATGAGGATTTTGTAAAAAAAGCAGAAGCATGCACACCAAAGTTACGGGAAACGGTAGTTCGTCCGGTTTCTATCGTAGATATCGTAAAAACAGAAGATGTTTATCCGGAAGTTCATAAAAAAGATGAGATCGGAAATCTTTCCAGCTATCACCTGGCAAAAGGAGATAAGATCTGTCTGGATTTAGGAGATCATCAGGTGGGATATGTGACCCTGAAACTGAACTCCGTAGGAAGCCCTCAGGATGCACCGGCATTTTTCAGACTGAAATTCGGTGAGATCGCCAAGGAGATGACAGAGGACTCCGCAGATTATGATGGGTGGATCAGCCGTGGATGGATCCAGGAAGAGTTTATCCATGTCGATGTCCTTCCGGCAGAGCTGAAGCTTCCAAGAAGATATGCATTCCGCTATATGGAGATCGAGGTGATAGATACATCACTGAAATGGCAGATGGTAGTGGAAGATGTATCCTGTGTCAGTGTTTCCGCTGTCAGTATGGAAGATGTAAAGCCGGTGGAAAGTGAGGATGAAATGATCCGAAAACTGGACCGTGTCAGCCTCCGTACCCTGCAAAACTGTATGCAGTCCGTATTCGAGGACGGACCAAAGAGAGACCGTCGTCTGTGGCTTGGCGACTTAAGGCTCCAGGCACTTGCGAACTATGAGACCTTCCACAACATGGATCTGGTAAAAAGATGTCTGTATCTGTTCGCTGGACAGACAAAGGATAATGGCCAGGTCAGCGCCTGCCTTTTCACAGAACCGAAATTTATCGTGGATGATACCTTCCTTCTGGATTATTCCATGTTCTTTGGAGCAACCCTCTGTGACTACTACGAAGCGTCCGGTGACAGGGAAACTTTAAAAGATTTAAGTGCCTGTGCATATCGTCAGATGGAAATTGCGAAAGAGCAGTTTGATGAAAAGGAACTTATGAAAAACGGAGATGGTTTCTGGGGCTTTATCGACTGGACGGATGGTCTGAACAAGCAGAGCGCAATGCAGGGTGTTTATATATACTGTGCAAAGAAGGTACAGAAGATCGCAGAAATCCTCGGAGACGCTGAAAAAGCCGAAGAGATGAAAAAAGAAGCTGCGGCGAAAACAGCAGCTGCGAAAAAATATCTTTTTGATAAAGAGAGCGGCCTTTTCATAAGCGGAGAGGAAAAACAGATCAATTATGCAAGTCAGGTATGGCTGATCCTGGCAGGCGCGGTAGACAGCGCAGAGGGAGCAGAAATCCTGGACCGTCTGGTGGAGTTAAAACCGGAAAAAGGCATGGTTTCTCCGTATATGAACCATCATTTTGTAGAAGCGCTTCTTCTTACAGGAAAGAAAGATCAGGCAATGGATTACATGAAATATTA
>ENA-OPSQ01001304-OPSQ01001304.1-human-gut-metagenome-genome-assembly--contig:-NODE-1304-length-17459-cov-6.784073_pt1 | contig 17459 bp, 15 predicted proteins | sample MGYA00241456_ERZ501904 | MGnify/ENA primary metagenome ERZ501904 (study PRJEB25962, sample SAMEA2042452) | human gut metagenome | biome: human gut; feature: human-associated habitat; material: faeces...
CCCCAACCCCCACCAGAGGCGCCGCCTCTGGACTCCGCAAGGGGAAATTTTCCCCTTGACCCCTTCGCGCGATTGAGTTGTTCTCTCTTCCTTACTTCTTCCGCGTGCTGCTCTTTTGTTTTTTTCCTTACTTTAATTTATCCATAAACGATGTCGCCCCGAACCGTTCCGGCAGCCCCAGCCACTCCGCGCACGTCGCGCCAATATCCGCATAGGTCTTCCGAACCCCCAAGTCCGTCAAGCCCTTCATTCCCTTATGATACACCAGCAGCGGGATATGCTCGCGCGTATGATCTGTCCCCTTGAACGTCGGGTCACACCCATGATCCGCCGTAATCACCAGCAGATCCTCATCCCCCAGCAGGTCGATAATCTCCGGCAGCTTACTGTCAAAATACGCCAGCGCATCGGCAAACCCCTGCGGGTCGCGGCGGTGGCCGTAGAGCATGTCCGTATCCACCAGATTCGTGAAGCACAGCCCGTTAAACGGCTTGCGCATGTAGTCCAGCCACGCCTCAATGCACGCGGGATTCCCGGCAGCGTGGTTCGAGCCAGTCAAGCCGCGCAGGGCAAAAATATCCTCAATTTTGCCCACGCCGTAGGATGCCATGCCCGCATCCTTCACAGCATCAAGCAGCGTGCGGCTGAACGGTTCCACGGAAAAGTCGCGGCGGCCGCTGGTGCGCTGGAACGCGCCTGCTTTTTCCCCCACGAACGGGCGGGCAATCACGCGCCCGACGCACAAATCACCCGTGAGCATCTCGCGGGCAATGCGGCACATCTCGTACAGCTCCTCGCGGGAGAAAATCGCCTCGTTGCAGGCAATCTGGAACACGCTGTCGGCGGAGGTGTAGACAATCGGTGTGCGCTTCGCCAGATGCTCCTCGCCCAGTTCGTCCAGAATCGCCGTGCCGGACGCGGGCTTGTTGCCGATGACCTTATGCCCGATGCGCTGCTCGAACGCGGCGATAAAATCCGCCGGGAAGCCGTTGGGGAACGTCGGGAAAGGCTTAGCGAGCGTCACGCCCGCAATCTCCCAGTGTCCCGTCGTCGTGTCCTTGCCCTTGCTGGCTTCGCGGCACATGCCGAACGCACCGACCGCGTTTTCATCCGCCGGATAATGCGCGCCCGCAATCTGCCCCAGCCCCATATGCGCCATGTTCGGCAGCGACGGATGGCAGGCATCCACCGCGTGACCGATTGTACACGCGCCCACGTCGCCATAATCCGCCGCGTCCGGCAGCTCACCGACACCGCAGGCATCCAAAACCGTCAAAAAAATGCGTTTCATTTTGATTCGCCCCTATCCATTGCAATTAAGGCACCACCGCACAATTCGGCGGCGCGTCTGTCGATGTCTTTTCCGCCATCTGCGGCATGCAAATTCCTCGATTTACCGCCAGTAAACCTTCGAAATTTGCATTTGCATCTGACGAAAAATCCATTCGCCAGCCGACCACCTCATTTGTGCGGTGTTACCTTAGGATTCCCTATCGCTATTATACACCAGAAATTCCGCTTTGAAAAGGCTTGTTTTTGGGCGAAAAATCGTGTATCATGGCAGATGAGGTGAATCATATGCTCCGCACTTTTGATGATATTTACGAAACCATGCCGTGGGACGCGGTGGATGCCGTCGTCTTCGACGTCGGACAGGTACTGCTGTCCTATAACCCGCAGGAAATTTTGGATGAGCATGTGCCGGATCGCCCCGACCTGCACCCGATTCTGCTGGAAAAGATTTTCCGTTCCCCCTACTGGCTCATGCGCGACCACGGGCTGATGACCCGCGACGAGGCCATTGAGGCTATGATCGGGCGCGACGAGCCGCTCCGCCCGTACATCACGCGCGTGATGCACAACTGGGTGGACTTGAAGAAAGTGCTGCCGGAGGGGCTGAAAACGCTGCAAAGCTGCAAGGCGCATGGCAAAAAGGTCTACGTCCTCTCGAATTATGCCGACGATGCCTTTGCGGTTGTCGAGCACAAGTACGACTTTTTTAACCTCTTCGACGCGAAATTCGTCTCCGGGCGCTTGAAGCTGATGAAGCCCAGCGAGCAGATTTTCCAGTACGTCATTTCCGCCACGGGGCACGAGCCGTCGCGCGTGCTGTTTCTGGATGACACGCCGGGGAACGTCGAGGGTGCGCTCTTCTGCGGCTGGCAGTCGCTGTGCGTGTCGCATCCCGGCAAGCTGACGGAATTTTTCGGCTTGGAATAACGCAAATCCTTGAATTTTCCGCATTTTCCTCTTGACATACCCCTGCGAACGTGGTATCATTACCGTTGAGCCGCACGGGAGAGGTTTGTCACAATGCGCATCTGCGCAACCTCAGATTCCGGCGAGTATATAATAGGAGGTGCTTATTGTCATGTACGCAATCATCAGCGCTGGCAACAAGCAGTACAAGGTTTCTCAGGGTGAAACCATCTACATCGACAAGGTGAATCAGGCAGATGGCTCTGCTATCTCCTTCGACGCCATCATGGTCGTCAATGAAGGCGATGTCAAGGTCGGCACGCCCACTGTCGCGGGTGTGACGGTTGAAGGCAAGATCGTCGGTCAGGTCAAGGGCGAGAAGATTAAGATCTACAAGTACAAGTCCAAGAAGAACTACCATCGTCGTGCCGGCCATCGTCAGCCCTACACGAAGGTGGAAATCACCGCCATCAACGCCTAATGACGCGCGCTGTGCTTTTTGAGGACGCTGCCGGACGCATCACGGGTGTTTCCGTCAAGGGACATTCCGGCTATGCGGAGGAAGGCAGCGACATCGTCTGCGCGGGCATTTCCACGCTGCTCATCACCATCGACCAAGCGCTTTGCAGCCTGGTGGGGCTTTCCCCCATCGAACACGGCGGTGAAGATGGCTTTGCGGAGGTGCTGCTGCCGCCGGGAATCACCGATAAGCAGATGGAACAGGCGCAGCTGCTGTTTGGGGCGCTTCGCATCGGTTTTTCCGCCATTGCGGAGCAGTACCCCGCGTATTTTCGGCTCACGATCCGTAAGGTTCATTGAGCCACGACCTTGATAGATAAATTGGAGGGTATTACCATGATGAAGTTGAATCTTCAGCTGTTCGCTCATAAGAAAGGTATGGGTTCTACCCGTAACGGCCGCGACAGCGAATCCAAGCGCCTTGGCCCGAAGCGTGCCGACGGTCAGTTCTCTCAGGCTGGCAACATTCTTGTTCGTCAGCGCGGCACCAAGATTCATCCCGGTCAGAACGTGGGCATCGGCAAGGACGACACCCTGTTCGCGCTGGTGAGCGGCGTTGTCCGCTTCGAGCGTCTGGGCCGCGACAAGAAGCAGGTTTCCGTCTATCCTGTGGCGGAATAATCGCTTCCCCATCCGCTTTGAAACGCCTGATCGCCGCAGTGATGCGTCGGTCGGGCGTTTTCTGTTAGAGGATTTCAGGCGCAGTTCGCGCGCGAATTACTCCGCATTCCGAATTCCGCATTCCGAATTCCGCATTCCGAATTTCTTTCAGGAGGTTTCCATGCGTTTCTTCCGTACTTCCCCTGAAAAACTCCCGGCGGCTGAATCCGAGATGATTTTCTCCAAACAGGACTTGAAGCAGCTGCTTTTGCCGCTCTTGGCGGAGCAGTTTCTCGTCGTGCTGATTGGCATGATGGATACCATCATGGTGTCCTACTGCGGCATGAAGGCGATGAGCGGCGTTTCGCTGGTGGACGGCATCAACGTGCTGCTGATTGGCGTGTTCTCCGCCTTGGCGACGGGCGGCGCGGTGCTGGTCAGCCAGTATCTGGGGAAGAAGCGCCCGGATGCCGCGAAAACTGCCGCGAAGATGCTGTTTTACGTCGTTTTGCTCGTTTCGCTGGCGATTATGGCGATTTGCCTGATTTTCCGCAAACCGCTGCTGCTGACCCTCTTCGGCAATGTCGAGGATGAGGTGATGGCGGCGAGCCAAGCGTACTTCCTCATGTCGGCGCTCTCCTACCCCGTCATGGCGATTTACAATGCCTACTGCGCGCTCCTGCGCTGCATTGGCAATCCGCGCGCAACGATGTTCTCCTCCCTCATCATGAACATCGTCAACCTCGTCGGCAACGCCGTGACCATCTACCTGCTGGGCTGGGGCGTGGTCGGCGCGGGGCTGGCGACGCTGATTTCGCGTTCCGTGGGTGCGTACATCACGCAGCGTGCCCTTCGCGACCCGCACTGCCGGATTCCGTATCCAGGCATGTTCCCCTTCGAATGGCATCCGAGCGAGGTTAAGAAGATTCTGAGCGTCGGCATTCCCAGCGGCTTTGAGAACGGGCTGTTCCAGCTCGGCAAGCTGCTGCTGCTGAGCATGATTGCTACCTTCGGCACCGCCAGCACCGCGGCGAACACCGTCGGCAACACGCTCGGTTCATTCCAGTGCCTGCCCGGAAACGCCATCGGGCTGGCGATGATTGCGGTCGTCGGGCAGTGCTGCGGTGCGCACGCCTACGATCAGGCAAAATTCTACACCAAGAAACTCATGCAGATTGTCTATCTTTGCATGGGCACGCTGAACATCCTGATGCTGCTTTGCAACCCGATTATTACCCTGCCGTTCAACCTCTCGCCGGAAGCGACGGTGCTTGCGCGGCAGATTGTGGCGCTGCACGGCGCGGGCTGCGTGATTTTCTGGCCGATGTCCTTCACGATGCCGAACGCGCTCCGTGCGGCGGGCGACGCGAAGTACACGATGACGGTCGCGGTCTTCTCGATGGCGGTTTTTCGCATCGGCTTCGGCGTTTTCCTCGCGACGACGATGGGCATGGGCGTCATCGGCGTGTGGATTGCCATGCAGATTGACTGGGTGTTCCGCATCATCTGTTTCCTGATTCGCTGGCACAGCGGCAAGTGGCAGACGAAGACGCTGGTGTAAAGAAAAGCACGGTACGCTTTCCCCGGATTGGGGGGCGTACCGCGTTTTTTGCGGTGTTGACTTTTTGGGACTTTCAGAGTTGATTTCTTTACCTTACTGGTATAAAGTGCAGCTTCCAGAGGGCAAAGAAAACGAACGAAGTTCGCGATCGCCCTCTGGACTCCTTCGGGTCGCCTCCCATGTTACTGGACTGTGTTGGAAGGCTTTTTAGTTACTGGCAGGGACGCTTCGCTGCCTGCACCTTTGTTGTGCGCATTTGGCATACTGGTCACCCGTGGAACGGTTGGGGCGTTGCCCCAAACCCCACAAGGGACGCTGTCCCTTGACCCTGCAAGGGGCAATTGCCCCTTGACCCCTTCGCGCGATTGAGTTGGTCGCTTTTTCCTACTTCTTCCGCGTGTTAGTCCGTTAAGCGCTCCTTTGTTTCCCTACCCTCGCGCAAAAGTTTCCGCATCCCTTCCCTATCCTCATCCCGAAGCGCGTCCCGATACTCCGTCACCCTTTGCACCAAGTCCTCCACCACCGGCAGGAGTGCCTCCCGATTATCAAAAAACAGCTCCGTCCACATATCCTCGTTCAGCCGTGCCACGCGCGTCATATCCGCGAAGCTCCCTGCCGAGAACCCGCGGTGCTTATCCGCCAGCGGGCACTTCACATACGCGCTCGACACGACATGCGCCAGCTGCGACGTATACGCAATCATCTCGTCATGCGTCTTCGGCATCGTGAACTGCACACGCAGGAAGCCCAGTTTCATGAAAAAGTCGCGGGCGCGCTGCAAAATCGCCGGGTCGTCGTCGCCATGACCGCACAGAATCATCGACGCATGGTCGAACAGATCGTCGCGGGCGTACTTGAAGCCGCTGTACTCGCGCCCCGCCATCGGGTGTCCGCCGATGAAATGCCACGCATACCGCTGCGATACGGGAAACAGTGCGTCGCAAATCACCTGCTTCACGCCGCCGCAGTCAATCACAAGGCTGTCGGGCTTAAAGTCCGCCGCGTGCGCGGTCACATAGTCGATAATCCCCTGCGGGTACAGGCAGATCAGCACAACATCGCACTGCGGCAGCATCTCCGCCGTCAGTTCGCCGTCAATCGCCTCCATCAAGAACGCGCGGCGCATCGTGTCCGCATTCTTGTCCGTGCCATAAACCGTGTACGGCGTGTGGAGCTTGATGGTTTTCGCGAGTGAGCCGCCAATCAGCCCCAAGCCGACAATACCTACATTCTGCATGAAAAAATCCTCCGTTCTTCTGCACTCCCGTTTCAAGGAATGCGCTGCAACGGAGGATTTCGACATATCATGCGCTTTTTCCTGCTGATTTACGCCTGAACCGTGGCTTTCTGCTGCTTTTTCTGCTTCTTCGCCGGCTGCTCGCCAACTTTCGGGACGTGGTATTCGCACTTTTCGTCAAAGCGGACGGATTCCGGCGGCTTCTCCAGTTCTTCCGGATGATTGAGCAGATACGACATCGTGCCGAAGAACGCCGCGTAGTGCGCGCCGGAGCAGACGCGCTCATCCGCCGTGATGCCGATGGGCAGGAAGCGCTTCATGCGCGCCTCGCCCTTCTCCACCACGGTAACCTTCTCCACGGTACCCATGCCGAAGAACAGCGTAACCGAACCGAAGTTGTAGATGTGGTGGTTGACGTGATGCAGGCCGATGGAAGCGTTGTTGGTGATATACATGCTGGTATGGAAGGGCAGCTCGTCCAGCAGTGCGCCGGGGCAGAGCCCGTAGCGATCAAGCAGGCGAACCAGCGCGACGATGCCCGTTGCCAGACCCGGCACGACCAGTACCGCTTTCGCCAGCTTATCCGCGAAGTTCTTCTTGTCCTCGCCGCGGTTAGCGTTGATGACCTTTTCCATGCGGTCGCGCACATCGTAGATGGTGTCAGTCAGGTCGTACTTCACCTTCACCGCCGTCTCGCCCATTTCGGCGTTCTGCGGGTTCTTGAGCATCGTGAAGGACACGGCGCACATGTTCCGCGCGAAGAACTGCTTATTGAGGATGAAGCGGTTGATTTCCGGGTGCTGGGACACAGTGCGGACGAACGCGGCAATAATAATCTGCATGAACGTGATTTTCTCGCCCTTCGCCGCCTGCGCCGCAATGTAGCGCGTCAGCAGCTCATAGTCCACGCGGTGCTGCAGGAAAACCTGCGCGTCGCAGCGCATGGGCATCAGGTACGGCGTAATGCCGACGATGGGGTCAATGGACGACACGCGCCGTCCGTCGGGTCGAAATCCGAACATGGTACTTTCCTCTCTCTCTTGTCCTCGGCTGTCCATCGGAATGAATGAAAAATGAATGATTTCAGCCGCAATTTTATTGTATGGATTTTGGGCGATTTGTCAATAGGGCATCGGCGGATGATTTCGGATGTGCGCAAAAAGGCACTGCCGCGCTGCAGCAGTGCCCATTGCTTTGCCCTTTGACTGGGATTTTTACCAAGTCGCCTTCATGGCCTGTTCCACGCACTTCTGGTGATCTGCATCCACGCGGTCTGTACCGTGGGTCTTGCTGCCGTAGAAGTGCAGGCAGAACTGCCCATCGAAGTTGTTGTCCAGAATTGTGTTTGTGCCGTGGGGTTCGGAGTAAATCGACGCGGCATACACATGCCCGTTGTACTTCACCAGCACTGCGCGGCGGCGCCAGCTGAACGTGCCGCCGTTGATTTTCTTGAGAATCGCGGTATCTTCCGCCGTCAGCGGCTCGGCGTCCATATGGTTGCCGCCGCTCTGCCGGCGCGCGGAGAAGATCAGCCCCGTGCTGACGTCCTTAATCTGGAATACCGCGCCGTTCGGGATGACGTACTTGCCGCCATTGAACCAGTCCAGTCGCTCGGTGGTAATCTTGCCGCTGCTGGCGCTCGCCACGACGGATTCAATCTTCTTGAGCGTCGCGCTGCCCGCCACGCCGTCCGCCGTCAGACCGTATTTTTTCTGGAATGCCTTGACGGCGCTCTCGGTCGTCGAGCCGAACGAACCGTCGACATACGCCGTGTAGAAGCCCAGCTTCTTCAGGTTGGTCTGCAGCGTCTTGACTGCCGTGCCGGTTGCGCCCTTGCGGAGCGAATCGTCATCGGTGCTGGTATTGCTGTCCGCGTTCTTGTACGCGCTGTCGAGCTTTTTGAGCGTTTCGCTGCCCGCCACGCCATCCGCCGTCAGGTTATACTTCTTCTGGAACGCCTTGACCGCCGCAACCGTCGTATCGCCATAATCGCCGTCAATGGACGCATTGTAGAAGCCGAGCTTTTTCAGCTTCGTCTGCAAGTCCTTGACGGCGCTGCCGGTTGCGCCTTTGCGGAGCGAATCGTCGTCCTTGTCGCTGTCCGCGTTTTTGTACGCGCTGTCGAGCTTTTTGAGCGTTTCGCTGCCCGCTACGCCATCCGCCGTCAGGTTATACTTCTTCTGAAACGCCTTGACCGCCGCGTATGTGCCCGAACCAAACGTGCTGTCCACCGTACCGTCGTAATAGCCCAGCTTCTTCAGCTTCGTCTGCAAGTCTTTGACGGCGCTGCCGCTGTCGCCCATGCGGAGCGAATCGTCGTCCTTGTCGCTGTTCGCGTTCTTGTACGCGCTGTCGAGCTTTTTGAGCGTTTCGCTGCCCGCCACGCCGTCCGCCGTCAGGTTATACTTCTTCTGGAACGCGCGAACCGCCGCGTATGTGCCCGAACCAAACGTGCTGTCCACCGTGCCGTCGTAATAGCCCAGCTTCTTCAGCTTCGTCTGCAAGTCCTTGACGGCGCTGCCGCTGTCGCCCATGCGGAGCGAATCAACGTCCTTGGCGCTGTTCGCGTTCTCGTAGACGCTGTCGAGCTTTTTGAGCGTCTCTTTGCCTGCAATGCCGTCCGCCGTCAGGTTATACTTCTTCTGGAACGCCTTGACCGCCGCGACGGTCGTGTCGCCATAATCGCCATCGACATAAGCATCATAATAGCCGAGTTTTTTCAGCTTTGTCTGCAAATCCTTGACGTCGCTGCCAGTGCTCCCCTTTTCCAGCCGCGTCGTGCTGCTGGAAGAACTGGAACTGCTGGCCGTCTTGGTCACGCTAACATACGTTTTATAGACATAGCCGGTGTATTTCCCGTAAGTCACTTTATACCAGCTGCCGCTTTTGCCGAGAACCTCCAGCTTCGTGCCTTTGGGCAGGGTTTGCAGGGCATCGCTGGTCGAGGATGCTTTTTCGCGCAGAATGAGTTTGCGCGCAGTGACCGTCGCCGTATCCGCCAAGGCGGAGGAACAGCCCAGCAGCATCAGCGCCACCGCGCCGGACAGAAGCCGCCGCAGACCGGAATTCATCATGGGGAAATCACTCCTTTCCGTACAGCCTGATTTTATTACAAAATTGTTTCATTGTCAAGAGGCTTTTTCCCTGTGAATTGTAAATTCTGCGGCGTTTTCGCGGATTTTCCCCTGTTTGATTCGGCAATTATCTGCCCGTTTTCAATATCTATTTTTGTTTTCCCATGAACATGTTTCCGATATTTGATAAAATGTTACGTTTTTGTTGAGCGGGTGAAAATTTTTCGCGCCGCTTTGCTGTCCGAGCGTCATTTTGCTGTTCGCCTTGATGAATCGGCGGAATTGTGATATAATGAAAATTGGTGCTTTGTCACCGTTGCGATTTTGATATACTTCCTTCATTATAAGAGGAGTTTTTTCATGGCAAATCAAGCAAATCACTATGATGCGGGCAATATTCAGGTGCTGGAAGGGCTGGAAGCGGTTCGGATGCGTCCGGGCATGTATATCGGCACCACCTCGACGCGCGGTCTGCATCACCTGCTCTGGGAGATTGTGGATAACGCGATTGACGAGGCGTCGAACGGCTTTGCGGATGAGGTGCGCGTGACGCTGCACACGGACGGCTCCGCGTCGGTGTACGACAACGGGCGCGGTATGCCCGTGGATGAGCACCCGACCATGCACGTCAGCGGCGCGGAGGTCATTTTCACCGTGCTGCACGCGGGCGGCAAGTTCAACAACGAGAATTACAGCTATTCCGGCGGTCTGCACGGCGTGGGCGCGTCGGTCGTCAACGCGCTGAGCAAGTGGCTGACCGTTGACATCTACCGCGATTTCAGCCATTATGCCATGCGCTTCACAAGTCAGTTCGACGAGAAGAAAGGCAAGGTCATCGCGGGCAAGCCGGACGCGCCCTTGGCAAAAGTCGGCAACACACGCAAGAAGGGCACACTCGTGCGTTTTCTTCCCGATGACGCGATTTTCGAGGACGTGCGCTTCAATTACGACACGGTGTTCCGCCGCTTGCAGGAGTTGGCATACCTGAACCGGGGCTTGAAAATCGTCTTTCTCGACGAGCGTGTGAGCGACCCTGCCCGCCGCGAAACGACCTTCCACTACGAGGGCGGCATCATCGACTATGTGCGGTATTTGAACGACGGCAAAACCGTCCTGCACGATCAGCCGATTTACCTCGAAGGCCAGAAGGATTCCGTCATCTGCCGCGTCGCCATTCAGTACACCGACGGCTATACCGAGAGCCTTTTTTCCTATGTCAACAACATCCCCACGGGTGAAGGCGGAACGCACGAAACAGGCTTCAAGGCGGCATTCACGAAGATGTTCAACGACTATGCCCGCCGCAACGGCTTCCTGAAGGAAAAGGACAGCAACCTGACGGGCGAGGACTTCCGCGAAGGCTTGAGCTGCGTGCTGACGACGATGGTCAAGAATCCGCAGTTCGAGGGGCAGACGAAGGGGCGGCTGGGCAACAGCGAAGTGCGCCCCGCGGTGGAGGGCATCATCACCCAGCAGCTGACGGACTGGCTGGAGAACCTCAAGAATCAGGAGATTGCCCAGCAGATTGTGCAGAAGGCGATTCGTGCCGCGCAGGTGCGTGAAGCCGCGCGCAAGACCCGCGACAACGCCCGCAAAGCGAATCAGCTTGATGCCGCGCCGCTGGTCGGCAAACTCAGCGCCTGCCGCGGCAAAAAGGCGGAGGACAATGAGCTGTTCATCGTCGAGGGCGATTCCGCAGGCGGCAGCGCCAAGCAGGGGCGCGACAGCCGCTATCAGGCGATTCTCCCCCTGCGCGGCAAGCCCCTCAATGCCGAAAAGAAGCGGCTGGATCAGGTGCTGAGCAACGAGGAGTTCCGCTCGCTGATTACCGCGCTCGGCACGTCCATCGACGAAAATTTTAACCTCGCCAACCTCAAATACAACAAAGTCATCATCCTCTCCGATGCCGATCAGGACGGCGCGCACATCCGCGCCATTCTGCTCACTTTCTTCTTCCGTTACATGAAAGAGCTTGTCACCGGCGGTCACGTTTATATCGGAATGCCGCCGCTGTACAAGGTGCAAAAGGGCAGCAAAGTCCTCTATGCCTACGACGACAAGGAGCTGGCGAAGTGCATCAAGGAAGCGGGCAAAGGCTACACGCTCCAGCGCTACAAAGGCTTGGGCGAAATGAACCCCGAACAACTCTGGGCGACGACGATGGATCCTTCCCAGCGCAAACTGATGCAGGTGACGATTGAGGACGCAGCGCTGGCTGACCGCCGCATTACCATCCTGATGGGCGACAAGGTCGAGCCGCGCCGCGACTACATCATCGAGAACGCCGACTTCAACAAGCCGGATAATTTCGAGCTGCCGGAAGGTCAGCGAGGGGAAGGAAAGTAAGTTATGGCAAAGAAAACAAGCGATAACCGCCCGATTCCCAAGGACGACCCGTCGCGCATCCTGCAAACGACCGTCGAGGACGTGATGCACCAGTCCATGATTCCCTACGCGGAGCATGTCATTCTGGAACGTGCCCTGCCGCGCGTCGAGGATGGCTTAAAACCCGTGCAGCGCCGCATTCTCTATACCATGATGGAACTCGGCACGACGCCCGACAAGCCGCACCGCAAGTGTGCCCGCATCGTCGGCGACTGCCTGGGCAAATATCACCCGCACGGCGATTCCTCCGTGTACGACGCGCTTGTGCGCATGGCGCAGGACTTCTCCATGCGCGGGCCGATGGTCGATGGGCACGGCAATTTCGGCTCCATTGACGGCGACAGCGCTGCCGCCATGCGTTACACCGAGGCGCGCATGACGCCCCTCGCGCTGGAAATGCTGCGTGACATTGAGAAGGACACTGTGCCGTTCCGCCTGAATTTCGACGACACGCTCAAAGAGCCGGACATGCTGCCCGCGCGCTTCCCGAATCTGCTCGTCAACGGCGCAAGCGGCATCGCGGTAGGGCTGGCGACGAACATTCCCCCGCACAATCTGGGCGAAAGCATCCGCGCGGCGATTGCTGTGATGGAGAATCCGGACATTCCGCTGGATGAGCTGATGAAAATCATCCCCGGCCCGGACTTCCCCACCGGCGGCGTGCTGGTGAAAAACGAGGAAATCCGCAGAGGCTATGAGACCGGACGCTCGAAGCTGTCCCTGCGCGCGCGCGTGCATGTGGAGGACGGCGTGAACGGGCGCAAGCTGCTTGTCATCACGGAAATCCCCTACATGGTCAACAAGGCCGCGATGCTGGAGAAGATTTTGAAGCTGTCGGAAGAAAAGAAGGGGCAGTTGCAAAACATCTACGACATCCGCGACGAATCCGACCGCGAGGGAATGCGCGCCGTCATCGAGCTGAAGAAGGACGCCGACCCGGACAAGGTGCTGAAAGTGCTCTACAAGTATTCGGACTTGCAGGTCACCTTCGGCGTGAACATGGTCGCCATCGCCGAGGGCAAGCCCGTGCAGATGGGGCTGAAAACGATGCTGGGGCACTTCATCCGCCATCAAAAAAACGTCATCACCCGCCGCACGGAGTACGACCTGAAGCAGGCGAAAGCCCGCGCGCACATTTTGCAGGGACTGATGATTGCGGTAGACAACCTCGACGAGGTCATCGCGCTGATTCGCTCCTCGAAGAACCCGAAAGAAGCGAAAACCCGCCTGATGGAGCGCTTCGAGCTTTCCGACGCACAAGCACAGGCAATCTTGGATATGCGTTTGCAGCGGCTGACGAATCTGGAAATCATCGCCCTGCGCAAGGAGTACGAGGACATTCTGAAGCTCATCGACCGCTTGGAGGGCATCCTGCACAGCGAGAAAAAGCTCTTGGCGGTCATCCGCAAGGAATTGCAGGAGATTGCCGAGGAATTCGCCGACGAGCGCCGCACAACCATCGAAAAAGCGGACGAATCCCCGCTGGAAGTCGAGGAAGAAGCCGCCGCGCCGGAGGAAGTCATCGTGGCGTTCACGGGCGCGGGGCAATTGAAGCGCATGAATCCCGCGCTCTACAAGAAAACGCCGCTCCCGACCCGCACGGAGGACGACAAGGAGTTCGCCGACTTCCTGTTCATGGCTAAAACAGACGAAACGCTGCTCATCTTCACCGACCATGGCAACTGCTATCCTCTGCCTGTTGCGTCGCTGAACGAAGTCAAGCCCAAGGATCGCGGGCAGCTGCTTTCAGGCGTGCTGGCCGGGCTGGAGGACGACGAGAAGGCGCTGTGGATGACGTGCATCCGCATAGCGGACATCGGGCATCTGCCGGACATTCTCTTCATCACCCGGCAGGGCATGGTGAAACGCACCGCCGCCGCGGATTACGACGTGCGCAGCAAGAAATTCGCCGCCGTGAACGTGAAAGACGGCGACCGTCTGCTGACAGTTCTCCCCGCCGCCAGTCGCGACGACCTGCTGTTGTTCACCCGCAGCGGCCTGTGCATCCGCTTCTCGCTCGACAGCGTGCCGGTGCAGGGGCGCGTCGCCGCCGGGGTGCGCTGTATGCAGGTGGAGGACGGCGACGAGGTCATCTGGTGCGGGCAGCTGCAAGACAGCGACCAAATTGTGCTGCTGACCGACCGCGGCTACGCCAAACGCCTGCTCTCCGTCGATTTCGAGAAGCAGAACCGCAACGGCAAGGGCGTGAAGTCGTTCTATTTCAACAAGAATGGCAGCAACGGCAAACAGCTTGCGGGCGTGGTGCGGTTGGAGAAGGACGACCACCTGATTCGCGTGCAGCAGGCGAAATCCCCCGCGACGCTGGTGGAAAGGGACAACGTGCGCCTGCAAGGCAAGCAGGATCGCGGAATGCCGCTGGTTATCGCGGTGATGGACGACGTGGTGACGGGGGCGGAGCTGTTGGAATAACAGCACCCGCATGGCGCCGAAAAAAGGGTCAAGGGGCAATGCCCCTTGCGGGGGTAAGGGGCGGCGTCCCTTATGGGGCTTGGGGCAACGCCCCAACTGTTGCTCCGTTAAACCTACTCAAAGAGGAAAAACAAGTCCGGCAACTTCGCCGCAGGCAGCGAAGCGTCCCTGCGCACAAACCAAAAAACTTCCAATAAAAATCAAGTAGCATCCAGAGGCGAACGCCGAAGGAGTTCAGAGGGCGATCGCAGACTTCGTCTGTTTTTATGCCCTCTGGAACTCGCGGAAGTTACCACGATGGAAATGAAGTCAACTATGCCTATCCGCATAAGCATCCAACTGCTTCATAGTTGGCTTTTCCCCTTGCAACAAGCGCCAAAACGTGATATGATGAGGACGAATGACGGAGGTGAACGCGTATGAATTCGCGCAACTCTTTTTCCTCGCTGACCATTACGCAGCTGGTGATTCACCTCACCGGTGCCCTGCTGGAACTCTATGCCGATGACACGCAGGAAATCCAAGTCATGGCATCCGGCGACGACCACGATATGAAGGCGGTTTCGCTCGCCCAGAACGGCGATACGCTGACGCTGGAGCAGTCCGCCGCCGCACTCTCCCCCTTGCCGCTCAGCGCCCGCTGGCTGCAAGTGACCATCCGCATTCCGCGCGCGTGGAAGGGGCGGGTCGAGATTCGCACGACGTCCGGCAGCGTGCATGTCCGCGGTTTGCAGGTTAGCGACCTGTCCGTGGAGTCTCTCTCCGGCTTCGTGATGCTCTCCGACTTGAGCAGCCTGAGCCTGAAGGTCAAGAACGGCAGCGGCGACATTGCCGGCAGGGGCTTGTTCGGGCAGGAGTGCAGCCTGTTCACGACGACGGGGATGCTCTGTCTGGAGCGCCTTGCGTTTCTGAACATCTCGCTGTCCTCGGTCAGCCGGGGCGCAATGCTCTCTTTTGCGGAGATGTTCTCCACCTTCAAGGGCGGCTCGGTCGCAGGCGGCATCAGTCTGGAAATTCCCGGCGCGCAGTGTGACGCCATTCTTCGCTCGGTGTCCGGGCGGCTGCTGACGGACGGCGTATCCATCGTCGATGGCGCACCGTCTGTCCGCGTGACGACGGCTTCGGGCAACCTGACCATCCGGCGGATTTCCCCGGAGAAACTGACAGAAAACGAATAATTAGGAGGACGATTTTTATGGCACGACAGAACTTTGGCTTCGGCGGCGGCGCGAACATGCAGCAGCTCATGCGTCAGGCGCAGAAGATGCAGCAGGCGATGACGGACGCGCAGGAAAAGCTGGATGCGCAGGAGTACGAAGCGCAGTCCGGCGGCGGCGTGGTAAGCGTGAAGGTAAACGGCAAGCGCGAGCTGCTGTCCCTGACGATTGACCCCAAGGTCGTTGACCCGGACGACGTGGAAATGCTGCAGGACCTTGTGATGGCGGCGGTGAACGAAGCGCTGCGCAAGGGTGAAGCAAACCGCGAAGAGACGATGAACAAGATGGCGCCCGGCATGGGCGGTATGGGCGGTCTGTTCTAATGCCCGGACAAATCGAACCGATTGAGCGGATGGTGTCGGAGCTGTCTCGGCTGCCCGGCATCGGTCACAAGACGGCGGCGCGGCTGGCGTACCATATCGTCGGGATGCCGCTGGAGGACGTTCACGCGCTGGCGGCGGCGCTGTGGCAGGGGCGCAAGGCAATTCGCTACTGCGACGTGTGCGGCAATTTCGCATCTGGCGAGAAGTGCGCCGTGTGTGCGGATGAAAGCCGCCATAACGGGCAAATCTGCGTCGTGCGCGACCCGCGCGACGTGGCCGCGATGGAGCGAATGCACGATTACCACGGGCTGTACCACGTCCTGCACGGCACGCTGTCGCCGATGGACGGCATCGGGCCGGATGACATTCACATCAAGGAACTGATGACGCGCCTGCAGACCGAGCCAGTCAGCGAAGTGATTCTGGCGACGAACCCCGACATCGAGGGCGAAGCAACCGCAACCTACATTGCGCGGCTCATTAAGCCCATGGGCATCAAGTGCACCCGCATTGCCCACGGCGTCCCCGTCGGCAGCGACCTTGAATACGCCGACGAAGTGACGCTCTCGAAGGCAATGGAGGGACGAAGGGAGCTGTGAGGGGAACCACCAGAGGCTCTGCCTCTGGACTCCGCAAGGGAGTTCCTCCCTTGACCCTTCCGCGCGATTGCGTTGAGCGCATTTTCATGCTACGCCCGCGTGTTTATCCAAGAAACGGATAAAATCAACCGCAAATAACCCCAAAAGCAGCGGCGCCGAAGGTTTCCAAAGGGCGACCGCAGACATTCGTCTGTTTTCATGCCCTTTGGTCGCCTCCGCAGAGGCGAAACCCCTGCTACGCAAAAGAATGCTTTTTTCGGCAGAATGCTATTTCCCAGCATTCTGCCAATTTTCTCATGAAACGAGGAATCTGCCGATGTTTCTTGCCGATACTCACTCCGATACCCTCTTCAGCCTTGGCGTTGGCAAACGCACCTTCGCCCAGACCGATATTACCCCCGACCGCCTGAGACAGGGCGGCGTCAGCCTGCAAACCCTCGCCCTGTGGAGCGGTCCGAAAGGTCCGAACGGCGACTATGAAGCCGTCGCCGACGCCGAATACGCCGCCATCCGCCACTTCACCGACGCGGGCATCCGGCAGGTCGATGACCCGGAGGATGTCAAGCCCGGCGAAAGTACATTCATGCTCTCCTTCGAGGGCTGCGAGGTATTCCAGAAGAGCGACGAGATGGTGGCTTTCTGGCGGCAGCGCGGCATCCGCATCGGCGCGCTGGTGTGGAATCACCCGAACGCTTTCGCCACCCCTGCCGCCGTGGACGCGGAAACGCACATGACCCCCGAAGGCATCCGCATTGCCCGCGTGATGCAGCGTCAGGGCATCAGCGTGGACGTGTCGCACCTGAACGAAGCCGGATTCTGGGACTTGTTCGCCAAGGGTGAGCGTCCGCCGATGGCGAGCCACAGCTGCTGCCGCGCCCTCTGCGACCATGTGCGCAACCTGACCGACGACCAAATTCGCGCCATGATTCAGTACGGCGGCTACATCGGCGTGAATTTCTACCCGCGTTTTCTGTCTGCGGACTGCAAAGCGGACAGTGTGACGATTGCCCAGCACATCGACCATATCTGCCAGCTTGGCGGATCGGATATTGTTGGATTCGGCAGTGATTTCGACGGCATCGAGGTGTCGCCCGACGACGTGCGGAATCCGGCGGAGCTGCCGAATCTGCTGACGGCGCTGCGCAATTACGGCTACAACGACGAATCAATCGAGAGAATTTGCGGCGGGAATTTGAAGGCGTACTTTGCACGTTTGAAGTAACTGAAAAAACCGTCACGGAAGCGCACTCAAGCCGGGCAGCCAAAAAGGGTCAAGGGACAATGTCCCTTGCAGGGTGCAGGGACAGCGTCCCTG
>ENA-OPSQ01001313-OPSQ01001313.1-human-gut-metagenome-genome-assembly--contig:-NODE-1313-length-17328-cov-2.534186_pt1 | contig 17328 bp, 8 predicted proteins | sample MGYA00241456_ERZ501904 | MGnify/ENA primary metagenome ERZ501904 (study PRJEB25962, sample SAMEA2042452) | human gut metagenome | biome: human gut; feature: human-associated habitat; material: faeces...
TTTCTCGCGCTTTTAGTCCGCATTCCGTTGACGGCTCCGGCGTCTTGTCGGAATTTTATTTCGAATCAATAGTCGAAACGCGCAGCGTGATCTCCTCCAGCACGTCCAGCAGCACCCGCACCGTGTCCAGCGCCGTCAGCATGGTGACGCCGTTTTCCACTGCGCAGCGGCGGATCTGGCTGGAGCCGGAATGCACATCCTCACAGCGGACGTCCATGGTGTTGATGACGTAGGTGACGTAGCCCTGACGGATGGAATTGAGAATTTCGTCGGAGCCGTCGTCCACCTTCGCCCGGACGCGGGTCCTGATGCCGTGCTGGCGCAGGAAAACCGCGGTGCCCACGGTGGCCTCAATGTTGAAGCCCAGCTGGTAAAACCGGCGGATCAGGGGCAACGCTTCCTCCTTGTCCTCGTCGGAGATGGTCACGAATACAGTGCCGTAATTTTCCAGCTTCATGCCCGACGCCTGCATCGCCTTGTAAAGCGCGTGGGTCAGGTTGTTGTCGTAGCCGATGGCCTCGCCGGTGGATTTCATCTCCGGAGACAGGTAGGCATCCAGCCCCCGCAGCTTGGAGAAGGAGAAGGCCGGAGCTTTGGCATAGTACCGCTTCTGCTCGTCGGGGTACAGCATGTCGATGCCCTGCTCCTTCAGGCTCTGACCCAGCGCCACCAACGTGGCAATGTCCGCCAGAGGATAGCCCGTGGCCTTACTCAGGAACGGCACGGTACGGGAGGAACGGGGGTTGACCTCGATGATATACACATGATCCTCCGGATCGACGATGAACTGGATATTGTACAGTCCCTTGATGCCGATGGCAGGCCCCAGCTTCTTCGCGTACTGCAAAATAATGCCCTTGACCTTATTGGAAATGGAGAAGGACGGGTACACGGAGATGGAGTCGCCGGAGTGAACGCCGGTGCGCTCCACCAGCTCCATGATGCCGGGGACGAACACGTCCGTCCCGTCGCAGATGGCGTCGATCTCCACCTCTTTGCCACGGATATACTTATCCACCAGCACAGGCTTGTCCGCGTCGATCTCCACGGCGGTGTGGAGGTAATGCCGCAGCTGCTCCTCGTTGGCGACGATCTGCATTGCCCGTCCGCCCAGCACGAAGCTGGGGCGCACCAGAACGGGATAGCCGATCTCCCGGGCAGCGGCGACGCCGTCCTCAATGCGGGTGACGGCCTTTCCCTTGGGCTGGGGGATGTTCAGAGAAATGAGAAGCTTTTCAAAGGCATCCCGGTTTTCCGCCTTTTCGATGGCGGCGCAGTCGGTGCCGATGATGTTCACGCCCAAATCCGTCAGGGGCTGCGCCAGATTGATAGCCGTCTGGCCGCCCAGAGAGGCAATGACGCCCTCGGGCTTCTCCTGCTCCACCACGTTCATTACGTCTTCCACCGTCAGCGGCTCGAAGTACAGCTTGTCGGAGGTGGTGTAATCCGTGGAAACCGTTTCCGGGTTGTTGTTGATAATGATGGCCTCATAGCCCGCGTTTTTAATTGTCTGGATGGCGTGGACGGTGGAATAGTCGAATTCCACGCCCTGGCCGATGCGGATGGGGCCGGAGCCAAGGACGATGACCTTCTTCTTGCCGGAGACGACGGACTCGTTTTCCGTCTCGTAGGTGGAGTAAAAATACGGGATATAGCTGTCGAATTCTCCTGCGCAGGAGTCGATCATCTTGTACACCGGGCGAATATTGCTGCTCTGGCGCAGGGCGAACACCTTCCGCTCCGGGACGTTCCAGATCTGCGCCACCGCCCGGTCGGAGAAGCCCATCTTCTTCGCCTGATAATACACGCTGCTGTCCATGACCGCGCCGGAAAGCTCCTGCTCCATGGCAGTAATGTTTTGCAGCTTGCGGATGAAAAAGGCGTCGATGGTGCTTTTCTCTACAATTTCTTCCACGCTCACGCCCATGCGAAGCAGCTGGGCGATGGCGTAGATGCGGTCGTCGGTGCCGATTTTGATATAGTCCAGCAGGTCTTCCCTGCCCCAGCTGTCGAATTTTGGCATGTGCAGGTGGTACACGCCAATCTCCAGAGAGCGGATGCCCTTGAGCAGACTCTCTTCAAAGGTGCGGCCGACGCTCATGGTTTCGCCCGTGGCCTTCATCTGAGTGCCGAGACGGTTGTTGGCGTCGGAGAATTTGTCGAAGGGGAACCGGGGCATTTTGGTGACCACATAGTCCAGCGCCGGCTCGAAGGCCGCGCAGGTGTTGGCCAGACGAATTTCGTCCAGCGTCATGCCAACGCAGATCTTCGCGGAGACCCGGGCGATTGGATAGCCGGAAGCCTTGGAGGCAAGTGCGGAGGAACGGGACACTCTGGGATTGACCTCGATGAGGTAATACTGGAAGGATTTGGGGTCCAGCGCGAACTGGACGTTGCAGCCGCCCTGAATTTTCAGCGCGCGAATCAGGCGCAGGGCGGAATCCCGGAGCATATGATACTCCTTGTTGGTCAGCGTTTGCGACGGGCAGACCACGATGGAGTCGCCGGTGTGGATGCCCACGGGGTCGAGGTTTTCCATGTTGCAGATGGCAATGGCGGTGCCGTTGGCGTCCCGCATGACCTCGTATTCGATTTCCTTGAAGCCCTTGATGCTCTTCTCCACCAGAACCTGATGGACGGGCGACAGCACCAGAGCGTTTTTCATGATCTCCCGGAATTCGTCCTCGTTATCGGCAAATCCGCCGCCGGTACCGCCCAGAGTAAAGGCAGGGCGAAGCACCACGGGATAGCCGATGGTTTCCGCCGCGGCAAGACCTTCCTCCATGGTATTGGCGATCTGAGAAGGAAGCACCGGCTCGCCAAGACGCTCGCAAAGCTCCTTGAACAGTTCCCGATCCTCTGCCTGCTCAATAGATTCGCTGGGCGTTCCCAGCAGCTGCACGTGGCATTCCTTCAGAATGCCCTTCTTTTCCAGCTGCATGGCAAGATTCAGTCCCGTCTGGCCGCCGATGCCGGGGATGATGGCGTCCGGCCGCTCAAAGCGGACGATACGGGCGATATATTCCAGCGTCAGCGGCTCCATGTAAACCTTGTCCGCGATGGCGGGGTCGGTCATGATGGTCGCGGGGTTGCTGTTGCACAGAATGACCTCATAGCCCTCTTCTTTCAGGGCGAGGCATGCCTGCGTGCCGGCATAGTCAAATTCCGCCGCCTGACCGATGACGATGGGGCCGGAGCCAATGACCAGAATTTTCTTCAAATCGGTACGTTTCGGCATGTTACTTTCCCTCCATCATGGCGATGAATTCATCGAACAGGTAGGCGCTGTCCTGCGGGCCGGGGGCGCTTTCCGGATGGTACTGGACGCTGAATATCCGGTCGGCGGCGCACTTCTGCCCCTCCACCGTGCCGTCCAGCAGGTTGACATGGGTCACGGTCAGGCCGGTTCCCGCCAGAGAATCCGCCTTTACCGCGTAGGAATGGTTCTGGGAGGTGATCTCCACCTTCCCCGTCTGGAGATTTTTGACAGGGTGATTTCCGCCCCGGTGGCCGAATTTCAGCTTGTAAGTGGACGCACCGTAGGCAAGGGCGATGATCTGATGTCCAAGACAGATGCCGAAAATCGGCAGCTTGCCTCGAAGGGCACGGACAAGGGCGATCACCGGCTTTGCGTCCTCCGGATTGCCGGGGCCGTTGGAGATGAACAGGCCATCCGGGTGCATGGCCATCACTTCCTCGACGGTAACCGTCCACGGAACGATGGTCACTTCACACCCCCGGGCGTTCAGACTGCGGATGATGTTGTGCTTGATGCCGCAGTCAACGGCCACAACGCGGTGCTTTGGATTTGCACAGGCGGATATCCACGGGGATTTCGTACTCACCACGGAAACCTGATTGGTGGGCAGAGCGGTGGAGCGCATTTTCGCAAGGCAGGCGATGCTGGGGGTCTGCGCGTCCACGATCAGCGCCTTGCAAGTGCCCTCATCCCGGATGTGGCGGCCGGTGTCCACCCCGGCGATGCCCACAATGTCATACTGGATCATCACGTCTTCCAGTGTCCGCGCGGCGCGGAAATTGGAAGGCTCGCTGTTGAATTCCCGGACGACCAGACCGCTGATGGTGGGTATGTCCGTCTCGTAGTCTTCATTGCACATGCCGTAATTGCCGATCAGGGGGTAGGTCATGACCACGGCCTGCGCGGTGTAGGAAGGGTCCGAGAGAATTTCCTGATAGCCCACCATGGAGGTGTTGAACACCAGCTCCACCAGCGCGTCCCGTTTGGCGCCGAAGCCGTAACCGTAAAATTCGGTGCCGTCCTCCAATATGATTTTTCTGTCAAAAATCCGATTCATGGCTTTTCACCGGCCTTTCTCTGGGAAAGCTTCTGCTCAAACTGGTCTTTCCGGGTGTCCTCGGGAATCGACGTGGGATAGTCGCCGTCAAAGCAGGCGCTGCAATATTCTTCGCTGCCGCACAGGTCACGAAGATTTTCCAGGGGCAAATAGCCCAGGCTGTCCACGCCGATGATCTCCCCGATTTCGGCCACGGTATGGTGGCAGGCAATCAGATGCTCCCGGGAGTCGATGTCCGTGCCGTAGTAGCAGGGGTGTAGGAACGGCGGCGCGGAGATGCGCATGTGAATTTCCTTTGCCCCCGCGTCCCGCAGAAGCTGCACAATGCGCCCGGAGGTCGTGCCCCGGACGATGGAATCGTCCACCATCACCACCCGCTTGCCCCGGACTTCGCTTTCCACGGGGCTGAGCTTGATCTTGACCTGATATACCCGGTGATCCTGCCCGGGGGCGATGAAGGTCCTGCCGATATATTTGTTTTTGATCAGGCCGATGCCGTAGGGAATCCCCGATTCCCGGGCATAGCCCATGGCGGCGTCCAGACCGGAATCCGGCACGCCGATGACAATGTCCGCGTCCACCGGATGGGTCTTCGCGAGGATCTCCCCTGCCCTGACCCGGGCATCATGAACGCTGACACCGTCGATGACGGAATCCGGCCGGGCAAAGTAGATATATTCAAAAATGCACATCTTTTTGGGCGCAGTGCCGCAGTGGCTGGTGTCGGAGTGGATGCCGTCGCAGTCAAAGGTCAGGATTTCTCCCGGCAGAATGTCCCGCTGGAATTCCGCGCCGACAGCGTGAAGGGCACAGCTCTCCGATGCGACGATATACGTCCCGTCCTTCATTTTTCCATAGCACAGCGGGCGGAATCCGTGGGGGTCGCGCACCGCAATGAGCTTGGTAGAGGACATCATGACCAGAGAAAAAGCGCCCTCCAGCCTGTCCACCGCGCGGCTGACCGCCGCCTGAATGGAGGGAGCGGTGATCCGCTCCCGTGTGATCACATAGGCGATGGTCTCCGTGTCGGAGGTAGTATGGAAAATGGCGCCGGAAAGCTCCAGCTCCCGGCGGAGCTGAAGCGCGTTGCTCAAATTGCCGTTATGGGCAAGCGCCAGCTTGCCTTTTAAGTGGTTGACCTGAATGGGCTGGCAGTTTGCCAGATTGGAGCCGCCGGTGGTGCCGTAGCGGGCGTGGGCAACCGCCATTTTCCCCGTGGGGAACTGCTTCATGACGCTGCCCGTGAACACCTCACTGACCAGCCCCAGACCCTTGTGGCCGTCAAAAACACCGTCGTCATTGACGACAATGCCGCAGCCCTCCTGCCCACGGTGCTGTAAGGAATACAGCCCGTAGTAGGCAAGGCTCGCTACATCCTCCTGACGCTGGCTGTAACCGCCGAACACGCCGCATTCTTCGTGGATACTCATGGTTATTCCCCCAGGCTGGCCTTGACAAAGCCCAGGAACAGCGGATGGGGCTTGTTGGGACGGCTCTTGAATTCCGGATGGTACTGCACGCCCACGTGGAAAGGCCGGTCGGTCAGCTCCACAGTCTCCACCAGACGCCCGTCCGGGGAGGTACCGCTTAAGGTAAGTCCGGCCTTTTGCAGAACGTCCCGGAAATCGTTGTTGAATTCGTAGCGGTGGCGGTGACGCTCGTGGATAAGACCCGCGCCGTAGCACCGCGCCATGGTCGTATCCGGGGTGATGACGCAGGGGTAAGCGCCAAGGCGCAGCGTGCCGCCCTTGTCCACCTCGTCGCTCTGTCCGGGCATGAAGTCGATGACCTTATGCTCGCTCACCGGGTCAAATTCGCCGGAATTGGCGTCCGCCAGACCGGCAACATTCCGGGCGTACTCAATGACGGCGATCTGCATACCAAGGCAGATGCCGAAATAAGGCACCTTCTTCTCCCGGGCGTACTTCGCCGCAAGGATCATGCCCTCAATGCCCCGGCCGCCAAAGCCGCCGGGAACGATGATGCCGTCCAGATGGGACAGCTTCTCATTGACGGTTTCCTCCGTCAGCGTCTCCGAATCGATCCACTGGATGTCCACCACGGCGTCCAGCGCGTAGCCCGCATGGCGCAGAGCTTCCGCCACGGAGAGGTAAGCGTCGTGGAGCTGAACGTACTTGCCAACCAGGCCGATGGTGACGTGCTTGCTGCTGTTTCTGATTTTCTCCACCATCTGAATCCATTCCGTCAGTTCAGGCTTGGGCGTTTCCAGACCCAGCTCCCGGCAGACAATGCCGGACAGATTGGACTTTTCCAGCATCAGCGGGGCTTCATACAGCACAGGCAGGGTGATATTCTCAATGACGCAGTCCGGCTTGACGTTGCAGAACATACTGATCTTCTGGAAAATGGAGGATTCCAGCGGCTCATCGCAGCGCAGAACGATGATATCCGGTTTGACGCCCATGCCCTGCAATTCCTTGACAGAGTGCTGGGTGGGCTTGGACTTATGCTCGTCGGAGCCACGGAGGAACGGCACCAGCGTCACGTGGATGAACAGGCTGTTCTCCTTCCCTACCTCCAGCGCGATCTGGCGCACCGCCTCCAGGAAGGGCTGGGACTCGATATCACCGATGGTGCCGCCGATCTCGGTGATGACCACATCCGCGTCGGTCTTCCGGCCGACGCTGTAGACGAACTCTTTGATCTCGTTTGTCACGTGGGGAATAACCTGAACCGTGGAACCCAGATACTCGCCCCGGCGTTCCTTGTTCAGCACGTTCCAGTACACCTTTCCGGTGGTCAGGTTGGAGAACTTGTTCAGGTCTTCGTCGATGAAGCGCTCATAGTGACCCAAATCCAGGTCGGTCTCCGCGCCGTCCTCGGTGACGTAGACCTCGCCGTGCTGGTAGGGGCTCATGGTGCCGGGGTCAACGTTGATGTAGGGGTCCAGCTTCTGGGCGGCGACCTTCAGTCCCCGCGCCTTGAGAAGACGGCCAAGAGACGCCGCGGTGATGCCCTTGCCCAGACCGGAAACCACGCCGCCGGTCACAAAGATGTATTTCGTCATTGGTGATCTCTCCTTTACTCTACTGTAACGGATTTTGCCAGGTTTTTCGGTTTATCGATATCACAGCCGTTTTCCTTGGCCACGTAATAGGCCAGCAGCTGTAACGGGACGATTTCGGCCACCGCGCACAGCAGCGGGTCGATTTTCGGCACAAAGATCATGTCGTCGGCCAGAGAAACGATCTTCCCGTTCCCCTTGAAGGCCACCGCGAGCACCTCCGCGCCCCGCGCCTTGACCTCCACGATGTTGCTCATGGTCTTCTCCATGACCGCGTCGTTGCAGCACAGGGCGATCACCGGCTGCCCCTCGTAAATCAGGGCGATGGTGCCGTGTTTCAACTCGCCCGCCGCGTAGGATTCCGCGTGGATGTAGGAAATCTCCTTCATCTTCAACGCCCCTTCCAGAGCGACGGCGTAGTCGGTGTTTCTTCCGATGAAGAACATGGAGGGGCTGCCGTGGTATTTCTTTGCCAGAGCAGGAATGGCAGGGTTCATGTCCAGCGCCGCCTGCATCTGCTTGGGCAGGCAGCGCAGCGCCGTGAGCAGCCGCTTGTACTCCTTCCCCTCGACAGCCCCCAGAGATTTGGCCGCGTACAGGGCAAACAGATACAGCACCGTCAGCTGGGTGGTGTAGCCCTTGGTGGTGGCCACGGCAATCTCCGGGCCTGCCCATGTGTACAGGGTGTAGTCGGCGATTTTCGCAATGGTACTGCCCACCACGTTCACAATGGCAAGCGCCTTCGCACCCCGGCGCTGGCATTCCTTCATGGCGGCAATGGTATCCGCCGTCTCGCCGGACTGGGACAGGACGATGAGCAGCGTATGCCCGTCAATCAGGGGGTCTGCGTAGCGAAGCTCACTTGCCAGCTCCGTAGTCACGGGGATACGGCACAGCTTCTCGATGGTATATTTCCCCGCGCACCCGGCATAATAGGCCGAGCCGCAGGCCGTAATGACGATTTTATGGATTTGGGAAAGATCGATGTTCAGGTCGTCCAGAACGATCTCCCCATTCCGGATTCTGGGGGTGATGGTCGCTTCCACCGCCCGGGGCTGCTCCATGATCTCCTTGAGCATGAAGTGGTCGTAGCCGCCCTTTTCCGCCGCTTGGATGTCCCATGTGATGCGGCTGGCCTTCTTGGTGATGGGGTGGCCTGAGCAATCGTAGACCTGAATGGAGTCGGGCGTCAGCTCCGCAAGCTCGCCGTCCTCCAGATAGATGACGTTCCGGGTGTGCGCCACCAGCGCGGTGACGTCGGAGGCAAAGAAATTCTCTCCGATGCCCACGCCGAGAATCAAAGGGCTTGCCTCCCGGACGGCGAGAACTGTATCCGGCGCGTCCGTGCAGACAATTCCCAGAGCGTAGGAGCCAACCAGCCGGGAAGAAGCTTTCATGACGGCTTTCCGGAAATCGCCGGCATAGTACATTTCAATCAGATGGACGATGACCTCGGTGTCCGTCTCGCTCTCGAAACGATAGCCCTTCCGGAGCAGTTCTTCCCGAAGCTCCATGTAGTTTTCGATAATGCCGTTGTGAACGACGGCGAATTTTCCGTCATTGCTGGCATGGGGATGGGCGTTTATATCGTTGGGCGCGCCGTGAGTCGCCCAGCGGGTGTGGCCGATTCCGGTGGTACCGGGAACCAGCCGCCCGTCGTCCGTCTTTTCCCGGAGGTTCTGAATGCGTCCCGTGACCTTGCTGATGGCGATTTGGTTCCCCTGCACCACAGCAATTCCGGCGGAATCATAGCCCCGGTATTCCAGCTTTGAAAGTCCGTCAAGCAGTACCGGCGCGGCGTTCTGCGTGCCTGTAAATCCTACGATTCCACACATAATAGACCTCCTTGTTGTATCTTCCTACAGCGGCTTTTTTACTCCCATTCCACCGTCGCCGGGGGCTTACTTGTAATGTCATACACAATGCGGTTGATATGGGGCACTTCGTTGACAATTCGTACCGAGGCGCGGTCAAGCACCTCATAGGGAATCCGCGTCCACTCCGCCGTCATGAAGTCGCTGGTCGTGACGCTGCGAAGGGCAAGAACGTTTTCGTAGGTGCGGCCGTCGCCCATGACACCGACGCTTCTGGCATTGGTAAGGACTGCGAAATACTGGCTGCAAATGTCTCCAAGGTCGGCCTTGGCGATCTCCTCCCGGAAGATGAAGTCCGCCTCCCGGAGAATGTCCAGCTTTTCTTTCGTCACGTCGCCGAGGATACGAATGGCAAGGCCGGGGCCCGGGAAGGGCTGACGGTGGACAAGATAATCAGGAAGCCCCAATTCTTTGCCCAGCAGCCGAATTTCGTCCTTGAAAAGATGATCCAGCGGCTCCAGAACGGCCTTGAACTGCTCAATGACCTCTCTGGGCAGGAGCTTGTTGTGGTGGCTCTTGATGACGTCGGCATCCCCCGCGCCGGACTCGATGACGTCGGGATAGATGGTGCCCTGAGCGAAAAAGTCCTCTTTGGTGATGCCGAATTTCACGGCTTCATCCAGAAATACATATCCGAACTCCGCGCCAATGATCTGACGCTTGCGCTGGGGGTCTTCCACGCCCTTGAGCTTGTCCAGGAAGCGCTTCTCCGCGTCCACCCGGACAAAGTGAATGTTCCACTTGGCAAAGGCGGCTTCTACCTCGTCGCCCTCATTTTTGCGCATACAGCCGTGATCGACAAAGACGGCGGTCAGACGATCGCCAATGGCTTTGATGAGAAGCGCGGCCACCACCGAGGAATCCACGCCGCCGGACAGCGCCAGCAGCACGCGGCCCTTGGGGCCGATGGTGTCCCGGAGCTGTGCCACGGTATTTTTGCAGAAATCCCCCATCGTCCAGGTGCCCTTGGCACCGCAGATTTCGTAAAGGAAGTTGCGCAGCATCTGGCTGCCGAACTGGGTGTGATTCACCTCCGGGTGGAACTGAACACCGTAGAAGCCCCGGCTCTTGTCGGCAATGGCGGCGTGGGGGCAGGCGTCAGTATGGGCGACCAGCGCAAAGCCATCCGGAACCTTCGCCATGTAGTCGCCGTGGCTCATCCACGAAATGGACTGCTCCGGGATGCCCTTGAACAGCTTGCAGCCGGTATCGTAATAGGTGACGGTCTTGCCGTACTCCCGGGCGGTATCCTCCTGCGCGGCAGTGACCTGACCGCCCAGCGTATGCGCCATCAGCTGGCAGCCGTAGCAAATGCCGAGAATGGGAACCCCCAGCCGGAACACTTCCGGGTCAACGTGGGGAGATTCCTCCAGATACACGCTGTTGGGGCCGCCGGTGAAAATGATGCCCATGGGCGCAAAGGCGCGAATCTCGTCCAGGGTCGTGGTGTAGGGCTTGATCTCGCAGTAGACGTTCTGCTCCCGCACCCGCCGCGCGATCAGCTGATTGTACTGTCCGCCAAAGTCCAGAATCAGGATTTTTTCTTGCATACAGTGCTCTCTCCTTCCCTGCCCGCCGGTTAAATATTGATCTCCGCCTGTTCGCTGTCGATACCGGCGATCAGAGGGGCTACCTTTTTCACATAGCTTTCCACTTGTTCCGCGCACCGGCCGGTGTACAGCATGGGGTCGAGAACGGCTTCCATCTCCTGCTTCGTCATGCCGAATTCCGGATGGTCGGCCAGATCGGCCAGAAGATCCCAGCGTTCGCCGTTTTTCATCTTGGCCGTGGCGTCCATGGAGCAGGTGCGGATGATCTCATGGAGCTGCTGACGGTCGCCGCCGTTCTTGACGCCCTCCATCATCAGATTTTCCGTGGCAATGAAGGGCAGATACTCCCGCACGGTCTTCTCTACGATCTTTTCGTTCACGTGCAGGCCGTCGGTGACGTTCTGTGCCAGCCTGAGAATGGCGTCGGCGCAGAGGAAGCCCTCCGGCATGGAGATGCGCCGGTTAGCGGAATCATCCAGCGTGCGTTCCAGCCACTGGGTGGAAGCGGTCATGGGAGCGTTCAGCGCGTCCGCCATCAGGTAGCGGGACAGGGAGCAGATGCGCTCGGAGCGCATGGGGTTGCGCTTATAGGCCATGGCGGAGGAACCGATCTGGTTCTTTTCAAAGGGTTCTTCCACCTGACGGTCGTGCTGCAAAAGCCGAATGTCGTTTGCCATGCGGTAGCAGCTCTGGGCGATGGAAGACAGGCAGTTCAGGATGCGGCTGTCAAGCTTTCTGGGGTAGGTCTGGCCGCAGACGTCGAAGCACTGGGTGAAGCCAAAGTCGGCGCTGATGCGGCGGTTCATCTCGTCAATTTTCGCCGTGTCCCCGTCAAACAGCTCCAGGAAGCTGGCTTCCGTGCCGGTGGTTCCCCGGCAGCCCAGAAATTTCATGGTTTCCACGACAAAATCCAGCTCGACCAGATCGCTGACGAAGTCCTGCATCCACAGCGTCGCCCGCTTGCCAACTGTGACCAGCTGGGCGGGCTGATAATGGGTGTAGCCCAGCGTGGGCGTGGCCTTGTACGTTTCCGCGAAGCGGGAAAGGTTGGCGATGACCTTCAGCAGCTCTCCCCGGAGGTATTTCAGGCCGTCCCGGTAGAGAACGATGTCGGCGTTATCGGTGATATAGCAGCTGGTGGCGCCCAGATGGATGATACCGGCGGCGGAGGGCGCGGCCTTACCGTAGGTATACACGTGAGCCATCACGTCGTGGCGGACTTCCTTTTCCCGTGCCGCGGCACAGGCAAAGTCGATGTCCGTGATGTGGGCTTCCAGCTCCTCGATCTGCTTTTCGGTGATAGGCAGCCCCAGAGAATGCTCGGCCTTGGCAAGAGAAATCCAGAGCTTCCGCCAGGTCTCAATCCGCTTCTGCTGGGAAAACAGGTGCAGCATATAGTCGGAAGCGTACCGGGAGCTTAAGGGGGATTCGTATTGATCCGTCATAGTCTGCCCCCCTGCTCAGCGAATGATGATGCTGTCCCGCTCCGGGCCTACGGAAACGTAGCCGATGGGGCAACCGATCTTTTCTTCCACGTACTGCACGTAGTTCCGCGCCGCTTCCGGGAGATCTTCCCACTTGCGCACGCCGGAAATGTCGCACTTCCAGCCCTCCATGTATTCCATCACGGGCTTGGCGCTGCTTTGCAGCGTGGGGAACGGGAATTCGTCGATCACTTCCCCGTTCAGCTCGTAGTGGGCGCAGACGGGGATTTTGTCCAGATAGCTCAGCACGTCCAGCTTGGTCAGGGCGATGTTGGTCGCGGCCTGCACCTGAACGCCGTAGCGGGTGGCAACAAGGTCGATGGGGCCGACCCGGCGGGGACGGCCGGTCTTCGCGCCGTACTCGAAGCCCGCCTTCCGGAGGGCGTCCGCTTCGGCACCGAACATCTCACAGACGAAGGGGCCTTCGCCCACGCAGGTGGAGTAGGCTTTCACAACGCCGATGACCTCGTCGATCTTGGCGGTGGGCAGACCGGAACCCACAGGAGCGTAGGCGGCAATGGCATTGGAAGAGGTGGTGTAGGGGTAGATGCCGTAGTCCAGATCCCGCAGAGCACCCAGCTGGGCTTCAAACAGGATCTTCTTCCCTTCCGCCTGCGCCTTGCGCAGATAGACGCCGGTGTCGCAGATGAAGGGCTTGATCTTCTCGCAGTAATTGTCCATCCACGCTGTCAGCTCGTCCATGGTGACAGGCTCAGCGCCGTAAACGCCGGTAAGCGTCAGATTCTTCCACTCCAGCAAATCCTGCAAATGCTCATAAAGATGCTCGGAATGCAGGAGTTCTCCCGCCATAATGGTCTTTTTCTGGTATTTATCGGAGTAAAAAGGCGCAATGCCCTGCTTGGTGGAGCCGTACTTTTTATCCTTCAGTCGGGCTTCCTCCAGACCGTCCTGAAGACGGTGCCAGGGCAGCAGCAGAGACGCCCGGTCGCTGATTTTCAGGTTGTCCGGGGTGACGGGCACGCCCTTTTGGGCAACATCCTGCATTTCCTGCCACAGGTTTTCCGGGTCAACGGCGACACCGTTTCCCAGGATATTCACGACACCCTCCCGGAAAATGCCGGAGGGCAGCAGGTGCAGGGCAAATTTGCCGTGCTCGTTGATGACGGTATGGCCGGCATTGCCGCCGCCCTGATAGCGGATAACGATGTCATAGTTTTCGGTCAGCAGATCGACCATGCGTCCCTTGCCCTCGTCACCCCAGTTGATGCCGACGATTACAGTATTAGCCATTTGGATTTCCTCCGATTCTAAAGTTGTAAGGATCGATGACAGCACGTTTACAGGGCGGAGGAATCCCTCCGTCCTGTAAAACTGCACTTATTTCAGATGTTCTTCCAGACGCTTCATGATCTCGGCGTAGGCTTCTTCCACGCCGCCCATGTCGCGGCGGAAACGATCCTTGTCCAGCTTCTCATGGGTCTTGCTGTCCCACAGGCGGCTGGTGTCGGGGCTGATCTCGTCAGCCAGAACGATGGTGCCGTCGGACAGGCGGCCGAATTCCAGCTTAAAATCCACCAGAGTCACGCCGCAGGTCAGCCAGAAGGCTTTCAGTGCGTCGTTGATCCGGAAGGAGTAGTCTTCAATGGTCTTGATCTCTTCGGGAGTCGCCAGCTTCAGAGCGAGGGCGTGATAGGTGTTGAGCAGCGGGTCGCCCAGCTCGTCGTTTTTATAGGAGAATTCAATGGTGGGCTGCTCGAACACAACGCCTTCCTCCACGCCGTAGTGCTTGGAGAAGGAACCGGCAGCGATGTTGCGGACGATGACTTCCAGCGGAACGATGGAGACCTTCTTCACCAGCGTTTCCCGCTCGGACAGCTCCTTGACAAAGTGGGTGGGAATGCCCTGCTTTTCAAGATAAGCCATCAGGCGGTTGCTCATCTGGTTGTTGATGACGCCCTTGCCTGCGATGGTGCCCTTTTTCAGCCCGTTGAAGGCGGTGGCGTCGTCCTTGTAATCCACGATCAGGAGTTCGGGATCGTCGGTGGCGAAAACCTTTTTGGCCTTGCCCTCATACAGCTGCTGCAATTTTTCCATTTGTGTTTACCTCCATATGTGTATTCATTGTCGGTTTCAGGAAACGGCGGCAGCCCACTGCGGCCCCCATCTCACACTCTTTAGAATACCACAATATGTGGCGGAACGCAATCATCATTTCCACGATATGTGCCGCTTTTGCGGGGCGAAAATTGGAACTTTTGTCTGCCCGTGCAGCCTCGGAAACCCGGTTATTTCCCGCTGTCGCCGTAGTTGGCCAGGACGCGGGCGGAGGGGTCGTTCACATTGCAGCCCTCCCAGGATTTGTTGGGCATCCAGAAGTCCACGATCATCTGGCTCTGTCCGGGATAGTATTTCTCGAAAATCTCCCGGTAAAGCAGGGACTCTTTGGTAAACGGCTGGGCATGGGTATACTTTGCCCGTTTTTCCTCAAATTCTTCCTGCGTATAGACGGTTTCGGCATATTCCTTGAGATAGTCCACCATGGAGTGACCCACGGCGTCGGAAAAAGCCGCCTTTTCCCGCCAGAGAATGTCATGAGGCAGGTAATCGCCCTTTTCAAAGGCGTGACGCAGCAGATACTTGCCCTTTCCGTATTTGTTCAGCTTCATCTCCGGGTCAATGGCCATGACGTATTTGACAAAGTCCAGATCACCGAAGGGCACCCGCGCTTCCAGAGAGTTGACGCTGATGCACCGGTCTGCCCGAAGCACATCGTACATGTGCAGCTCCCGGATGCGCTTCTGGGCTTCCTCCTGAAACGCCTTGGCGGATGGGGCAAAGTCGGTGTACTTATAGCCGAACAGCTCGTCGGAGATCTCGCCGGTGAGCAGAACCCGGATGTCAGTCATCTCATGGATGGCCTTGCACACCAGATACATGCCGATGCTGGCACGGATGGTGGTGATGTCGAAGGTTCCCAGCAGCGCCACCACCGGTTCCAGCGCGGCGAGAACGTCCTCCTTGGAGATGATGACCTCGGTATGGTCACTGTGGATGTAATCCGCGACCTGTTTCGCGTATTTCAGGTCAATGGCGTCCTCACTCATGCCGATGGCAAAGGTTCGGATGGGCTTTTCGCTTTCCTGGGCGGCAATGGCGCACACCAGAGAAGAATCCAGTCCGCCGCTGAGCAGGAAGCCGACCTTGGCGTCGGCCACCAGACGTTTCTTCACACCGGCGACCAGCTTGTCGTGGATGTTGGCGCAGACCGTTTCCAAGTCATCGGGAAGCACATGGTCTACCGCCGCAATGTCGCAGTAGCAGACGAATTTCCCGTCGCAGTAATAATGTCCCGGAGGAAACGGCAGGATTTTGTCGGTCAGCCCCACCAGATTTTTCGGTTCGCTGGCAAACAGGATCGTGCCGTTTCCGTCGTAGCCGTAATACAGCGGGCGAATGCCGATAGGGTCGCGGGCGGCGATGAATTTTTTCTGCTTTCCGTCATAGAGAATGCAGGCAAACTCCGCATCCAGCTTGGCAAACATGCCGACGCCATACTTTTCGTACATGGGCAGCAGCACTTCGCAGTCGGACTCGCTGGTAAAGGTGTAGTCCTTGGACAATTCCTTTTTAAGCTTTTCAAAGCCGTAAATCTCGCCGTTGCAGACCACCCAGCTGCCGTTCAGGCCGAAGGGCTGCATTCCTTCCGGGTGAAGCCCCATGATGGACAGTCTGTGAAAGCCGAGTATCCCCTGCCCCACGTCGATGACGCGGGAATCGTCAGGGCCTCGGGAAACCGTTCTGGCAAAGCCTGCCTGAAACGCGGTCAGATCGGCGGGCCTGCCGCAATACCCAATGATGGAACACATAGGAATTCCTCCTCAAATAGCCCGCGGGAGAGCCTTGCGGCTCTCCCTTGGGTTCTCTTTTTCTCTGATACCGGGGGTGGTCAGTCCCCTTGATGGCTGTTACTTTACGCCAAACAGCAGTTCGCCGTAGGTGGGGAACGGCCAGTAATCGGAAGAAGTCTGGGTCTCCGCCTCGTCCGCGACAGCCCGGAGGGCTGCCATCTTGCCGAGAATGGTGTCCCGGATGGCGAAGGACTCTTCCTTCACATTCTCCGCATTCTTCAGCTCCAGAACGGCGGATTCCAGCTCGTCGGTCTTCTCGGCAATCTGGTCGGTCAGGCCGGACAGCTTGGTGACAAGGCCGGTCTCATAAGCACAGGCCAGATTGGGCGCGACGGCTTTCTTCGCAGCCACGGAAGCGGCCAGCTCGGCGGCATAGCCTTCCACTGCGGGGAGGATCTGCTTTCTCGCCATGTCCACCATGGTGTTGGCCTCGATGATGACGGCCTTGCAGTAGTTCTCCAGCATGATGTCGCACCGCGCCTGAATCTCGGACACGGAGTAGATCTTGTGGGCGGTGAGCATATCCACGTTCTTCTTGTCCAGCAGATGGGGCATGCAGTCGGGGGTCGTGGGATAGTTGCACAGGCCGCGAACCTCGGTGGCTTCCTTGATCCATGTGGCATCGTAGCCGTTGCCGTTGAAGATGATGCGCTTATGATCCTTGATGGTCTTCTTGATCATGTCATGCAGGGCGGTCTCAAAGTCCTCCGCGCCTTCCAGACGGTCGGCGTAAATTTTCAGGGACTCGGCCACGGCGGCGTTGAGCATGATGTTGGCGCAGGCGATGGAATTGGAGGAACCCAGCATACGGAACTCAAACTTGTTGCCGGTAAAGGCGAAGGGCGAAGTACGGTTCCGGTCGGTGGTGTCTCTGGGGAAGCGGGGCAAAACGTCCACGCCCAGCTTCATGGTGGTCTTCTTTGTGCCGCTGTAAGGGGCGTCGTTCTCGATGGCGTCCAGAATGCCCATCAGCTCGTCGCCAAGGAAGATGGAGACCACGGCGGGAGGCGCTTCGTTGGCGCCCAGACGGTGGTCGTTACCGGCGGTAGCTACGCTCAGGCGGAGCAGATCCTGATAGTCGTCCACGGCCTTGATGACCGCACACAGGAACAGCAGGAACTGGGCATTTTCATAGGGGGTTTCGCCGGGGGACAGCAGGTTCACGCCGGTATCGGTGGCCATGGACCAGTTGTTGTGCTTGCCGGAGCCG
>ENA-OPSQ01001325-OPSQ01001325.1-human-gut-metagenome-genome-assembly--contig:-NODE-1325-length-17208-cov-3.966128_pt1 | contig 17208 bp, 17 predicted proteins | sample MGYA00241456_ERZ501904 | MGnify/ENA primary metagenome ERZ501904 (study PRJEB25962, sample SAMEA2042452) | human gut metagenome | biome: human gut; feature: human-associated habitat; material: faeces...
TAGCTCTGATTTTTATTGTATTATCACTAGTTATTCTTTTAATGAGAATGGCCAATTTAGTCTGCAATTTTTTTAATAATATAACAAAAAAATTGCGATGTCAATAAAACTGTGAAGTTTGGCGTAATTTAGTGAAGTTTAGTCGATAAAGTTTAAATCAAAAAGTATACTAATAGCTAAAACTTCTTGACAAAGCGAATTAATTTGATGTATACTACAAAAAAGGACAAAGGAAATCCTTTGCCCGATTTATATAATTTTCTTTTTTTATTTTATCCGTATTTATTTCGTAATCAAACTAAAATCTTATTTACTTAGTTTTTTGCTATTTACACAATTGTCGTTATAATTTTTAGCATATAATACACATTTATTATCACTTCACGGCTTTTTTATCAGGAGAAGTAGAATATCAATTGCTTCTGCTATTGTAAATTTTCCAAAGAAGCTTTTATTCAACTTATCAAATTTAAAACTTATAGCTGACCTTCCCAACAAATAATCAACAGGAACATTAAAAATATCTGCAAGTGACATAAGAGTTTCAATATTAGGTAAATTAACATTCTTTTCATAGTTGCATATTGAGTTTTTGGATAGATGAACCGCATCAGCCAGTTGTTTTTGTGTATAACCGTGTTTTTCTCGTAATTGTCTTGCCTTTCGGAAAATTCCATGATTATCACTCCTTCTTTTTATTTTACACCTAGTCAAATGACATTTGTTGATTTATACAGAATTTATGTGTTTTTTATATTTTTATCAAATATAATTCAGAATTTATGAATTTTAATTAGGAGTTGCTGAACATATGCAAATAGCAGTATGTGATGATGAAAAGGTATATCTTGATTGCTTGAGCAGGAAGATAAAAGCGTGCTTTAAAGAATTTGAAATTGAGATTTCCTTGGATAAATACTTAAATGCAGTGTCTTTTCTCGAGCAGCATGAGCAAAATCCGTACGATGTAGTTTTTCTTGATATACTTATGCCGGAAATGAACGGTCTTGATGTTGCAAACAGGATAAGAAATTTATCCGAAAAAACAATAATCATCTTTATCACCACCGAAAATCATCTTGTATACGAAAGCTTTGACTACAGACCGTTCAACTTTATTCCGAAGGACCTTGATATTTTTGACCAAAAGCTACGGTCGGTTATCGGAAAGCTGATGTTTTTTCTTCAGACTTCAAAGACCTTGTGCTTTGACCTGCCATACGGAGAAATCGGGAAAGTGACTGTCGGTGATATAATATATATCTGTAGCAGATCGAATTACATAGACATTATCTGCAAATCGAACGTGAAGCTAAAAATCAGAAGCACGATAGATAATATCAGCGGTATGCTACCCGAACAACATTTTGCAAGGACGCATAACAGGATAATTGTTAACCTTAATCACATTCAGCGTATTGATTATCCGAATCATATAGTATACTTAACTGACAGCAACCAGGCGGAAATAAGCCGACGATATAAAAATTCACTTGCAGAAAAGTACAAAAAGTTTATCAGGGAAACAACCTAACAGGAGTAAATATGACTGATTTTTTATGGGCGGCATTTGAGCTTTTCATTACTTTTTTTGAAAACCTGACCGTATGCCATTTTATATGCAGGTTTTTAAAGCTTGACTTAAAAAACAGAAAAGGAATAATTCTGTACCTTATCGGCTGTGTATCATTTTCGGTGATTGTCACTGTTATAAACAACTTTACTTTGTACGAAGGAGTATACGGTCTGATTTATACTGTTATGTTCTTTGCTTACAGCCTGTTTTTGCCGGGGTCGGTAATAAAAAAGGCATTTGCCGCTATACTTGCCAATATCGTAATAGTCTGCACAAACGCTCTTGTTACAAGCACAATTTCAGCCGCCTCAGGTAACGCGGTTGCGGAGATATTGGGCACTCATACTTTGGAAAGAGTTATTGCCGTACTCTCGGTTCAAATTTTGCTTATATATATTTTCGGCATCATTCTGAAAATAACGGCTGATAAAGATGTTGCGCTTAGATCGAACGAATGGCTGCTTATTTTGTCGGTGTTTGTGGTTTCGTTTGTTTCAATAACATTCATTCATATGTCACAGCTATATTCCGATTATAACGAAAATCAAACGCGGATTTTATTGATAGCTGAACTGGGATTGGTAATCATAAATCTGATATGCTTTTATATGACCGTAGCCATGAGCAAGAGCAACCGTCAGGCCACCCTACTGAAGCTTGAAAAGCAGCAGCAGGAATATAGAATTAAATACGCCGAAACGATAAAGAACCAGTACGAGGAAACAGCTCGACTCAGACACGATATGAAGCAGAACTTTGAAGTACTGACGATGCTGTCCGACGAAAAGAAGTACGATGAAATCGGTGCGTTTTTAAAGCAATGCAAAAACGAGATAAGCAATATTGATGTGTGCATCGATGTGGGAAACGTCTTTATCAACGCTATACTTAACACTAAAATATCAATCGCTCGAAACCATGACATTAATTTTGTCTTCACAGGTTCAAAACAGCTTGACGGCGTAGCGGATATAGATATGTGCAATTTACTTGGAAATATCCTGGACAACGCTATCGAAAACTGCTCTGCCTCGCCCGATGCTCATAAAAGTATAATCTGCAATTTTTCCGGTGATGAGTATAAGATTATGATTTATGTAAGCAACACTATTGAAAAATCCGTGCTTTCGGAAAATCATTCGTTAAAAACCTCAAAATCACGATTACAAGGTCACGGATACGGTATAAAAACAATAAAGCAAATAGCGGAGAAATATAACGGCAGCGCGGATTTTTACGAAAAAGACAATATGTTTGTCTGCTGTGTGATGTTATACCGTGATTTTTAATGCCGTAAGGCATTGCGGCGGTAACGCCGCAATTTTGTGTCAGCAAAACAAATTAGTGGTAAAATGTTCTCGGACGCGCGGGTAACCGCGTGCCGTGCAAGGCACGGCAAAATCCGCATAAGGCGGATTTTTAGTCCGAGGTTATTATACCGTGAAGAACCAGATTTTGACGGAGAATAATAAAATAATTCTGCAGACAACTGATTATAAAAAAGTTTCAGCTATACCGATTGGCACAGGTGCTCTTATTAATTACGCCGTTGTCGGTCGTATAGCTGATTTTTGTTTTTTTATCACCTCCGTTTGGACATAAAAAAAAGCACCTATCACATCAATTAAAGATGTAATAGGTGCATATAAAACGAAAAAAGCCCGCTGATTTTCTCAGCGGGCTTAATTAGTATTAACTTATCGTAAGTTATCTTAACTTATCTTAAGTTGCATAATTCTAAATGAGGTTTTGGTTTAACTTCGGCTTAAATTGGTTTAAGCATTGGCTTAAAAACCTTCGATAAGTTCCGATAACCTGAGATATATACCCTTATACAGACTTAATCAGTCTAACGGCTTCATCGTCGGGATTTCAAGGGAAAGTATCTTATACCCTGATTTAACCTCTCTTTTCCTTACTTTGTTAATCCAAACCGTTTTCATTAAAGTACATAACCTCACATAAGATGTCATAACTTTATTTTCTTCTAACAATTTTTTATGCGTCTGTTTTGACATAATGCATTACCTTTCATAATTTATAGTTATCATCTGTTTTTCCGCTTTATAAGCGTATCCCTTTCTACACACGAACTAAACACCCGAGGAATAATCTTAACATCAGCTGATATTTCTCCTCATATCTTAAATGATTATATCCGAAATGTCTTGTTCACAACATTGTCCATTTTCTGCACGCCGTCTTCATCAATATAATAGATAGCTTTACCGTCAAAAATACATCCGCCGAGCACGCTCTCCTCAATAATACAGGTGCAGTCGGTTATTTTCTCGGCAAAGGGATTCAGCACAAAAACCATTCCGTTTTTATCTATAAGATATATATTCTTTTCATCTGTGAACAAGCGGACAGCCGAAAATCTGTTTTCGGTATCACTCCATGAAAAGGTAAGTCCGAGTATGGATTTATCCGCAGTATCTGACGATTTTATTATTTCCTCTCTTGTCATATCGGACAGTTTTATGCGGTATATCGAAACCCCTGAGTTACGACCCTTCATGTAATACAGATAGTTCTCGGTCGGATAAATAGACATGATGGAATAGGATTCATCAACAAAGGTCTCCTCGGGAATAATAAAGCTTTCTCCGCTTGACTTATCCGTGACTGCGATAAGCTCTTTTTCGTCTTCATATTTCAGCTCAAAAGAATATTGGCTGTTCTCGGTGTTTGAGAGGACATCAACACATTCTGTCTGTTGTGTACTTCCGAAGGCGGTGCAAAACAGCATAGTCAGCATCAATACAGCTACCGCCGGTATATACTTTACTCCATGCATTTTGCTGTTCAGCCTGTTTTCTCCCGACTTTATCAGAATAACTGCACCTCAACGAATGACAATAGCTCACCGTTTTGTCTGACTATCTTCCCGTCCAGCAAAAACAGATTACCTTCTTCCGATATTTTGGTCTGCTTGCCATACTCAGAAATGTATATGCCGTTTGATGAAAGCGCTTTTCCGTTCTCAACCTGATATATTTCGCCTACATCTGCATACTTTTCTTCAGAAAAATCACTGACTTTATATCTGTATGTTACTTTTTTATTTGTGCAGTAGACATACTCTCCGTCAGCGCATACATTATTGAATACCCGGTCACTGACAATCTTTTTTTCATTATCAAAACATACCGGATTTCCGTCTGCGTTTATATAAAATATTGCCCCGTTGTTACTCATACAAAAACAGTGAATATATTGTTCTTCAAGAACGAGCCTTCTTATGCCTGTAATAACATTAACAGCAAAAATCTTGTTGCTGTTTGTCAGAATATAAAGCTCATCTCCGTATTTGCTCATTTCTCGTATATCATAATCATCCGGATTCTTACTTCCGTAGATCTTTACAATATCAAGATACATATTTATCTCATTTGTATCCGGCTCAGCAAAGACACATTCCTCGTGATAATCCGAAAGGTTGATTTTGTATATATCATTGCTGTCGGTTATCGTATCATTGGTATAAAAATATAAATATCCGTCGCTGTAAAGAATTTGTCTTGTAATTTTCCCTTGCGTTATGTCATGAATAATACTATCCTCGATCAAATCAAGATTCTGATTGTATACGGTTATTTTTCTTCCGACAACCTGATAATCGTCATCTGTTATAATATACGGCACATAGATATTTGTGCTATTGCTTGCTATTACTGCTCCGTTTGCCGCTTCATCGCTGATATTATGTGAGGAACATCCGCTTGATAAGAATGCAACAGACAACAGCAAGGCAGGCAGCGCAAAATGATTCTTCCTGATGTTACATTTATTGCTTTTTATAAAAATAATCAACGAAACAAGAACAATAATCAGAGAAATAAAAATAAGCAGCCATAACAACCAAGTGTCCGGTGCTGTATACATAAGCAACAACGAACCGTGTGTATCAATAAAATAGCAATCTCCCGTAAAGTAAGGAGAACCGAGAACAAGCGAAAACGGAGAATAAAATGTTACGCTTTCGGGAGTAAACAGATATACCCACACACAAGTTATAACCAAAGGCACGAAAACAGATAACGGAAGATTCTTTGTTAAAGTGCTGAGTAAAATGCAGAGAGCAGATATAAGCAGATATCCGCATAGCTTTGTCAGCTGAATCATAATAAATACAGCTAAAATGCCGGATTCCTTAAATGGCGTATTAGCAAACGCCTGAAGCGATACCACTCCGACAAAGAGGTTTTCGGCGCCGATTACAGTAATTATAGAGAACAGTTCAATAACCGCAAAACAAATCCAGCATAATACTATAACCGAAAACAAAGCTAAAAGTCTGCAAAAAGAGCCTTTTACCGCATTTGTTGATGAGATGTAAACGGCTTTGTACTTTCTTTCATAATAGCACATAACAGCGGAAATGTAACAGATAAATATTATTAGGATGTATTCAATGCCGCAGGTCATGCCCTTTGCGTCCGAAGAAAGCATAACAAGGTGTTCTTTATCGGTGCTGACTCTTGAATAATTTCTGAATAATAGCTGAACGGCATCATATTTTGTAATTATTTCTGGCACTTTGCCAAGCTCGGCAAAATACGCTTCTACCGTTTCGTATTCACCGCTTGCATTTTTCTCGATTATTCTATCCTGCATTGTTTTTGCTGTTTCCGCTTCATTATGTAATGAAATTATTGCGGCTTCTTTTTCATCGTTCAGCTTTCCACCGAATTTATCCATACATTCAAGATAGTAATTCTGCTGTTGTACGGATAAACTGCTATAGTCGGGTTCGTAAAGCCCGACAGATGATATAGCTTTTATTACTATCACGGCGATTGCGATGAAAAATGCAAACTGTTTGAAATATATTTTTTTAAATTCAAATTTTAACAGCATTTCAGACCTCTTTTCGCTGTTATAAAGGCAAATATAACTGTAAGGATTATCACTTCTGCTAATGTAACAAGAAACGCGAAAACTGGGAAGCCCATAATGTTCACCGCGCTAAATTCTGAAAAAATGCTGTCTGTACCGATTATTGATACAGGATTAAAAACTCCGGGCAAATGCTCTGAGCCTATCACCAGAATAAACCCTGCCGCTATGCTTGCCGTCATTGACAAAATATCATTTTTGAAAAATGAGGATATAGCTGTTGTCAGAAAAGTAAACATCATCAGAATGGCAAGTCTCAGTAGATATGTTACCGCCAATGCTCCGAACAGGTTTAAATCAAGCGGACAAAGCGCATATTCCTGCAAAGTGTAAATCGGCTCTCCGAAGCCGCTTAAACCATACAGCTGATTCCAATAGAAAACATCGGACAAAAACACGACAAACGACATTACAACAGTAAATAGTGCAGCTGTGAACAGCTTTGCGTGCATTACCTTTTTTCGTTTTCCCGATGATATTATTAGATTATGATATCCGAAAACATACTCCTTTGAAACAATCGGAGATACAGCAAGAACTATCAGAAGCATTGAAATTACGGTTGAGAATTTATAATCGAAAATATTGGTGTATGCATCGGAATTTATATAGCTGTCGGCGGCTCTGCCTTTAAAGCAATATTCGTACAGCTCGCTTTCTCTTTTATCGTATTCGTTTCTGCCTTCATAAAATGCGGCTTTTTCCGCCGCTCTGTCTGACAGCTCATTTGATGTATTAGTGTAAAGCAATGCGTATTCGTATGAAGAAATAATATCTTTGATTAAGTTGACATCTCCGTACGGATAACCCGTGTATGTATTTTCGATCGGTTCTTCTATGATACCGTATTCTTCGAGCTTTTGTTCGGCAACAGCCAGTTCTGCTTTAAGGCTTTCGATTTTTTCCTGTGTTATCTCGCCGCCGTATTTTTCATAAAGAACATCTTTACTTATTTCGATCCTGCCTTTTCCCGAAAACAGAATTTGTCTGCCCGAACCCTGACAATAAATCTCCAGCACTTTGACAAGGTTTACAAGTAATAAAACAGCAAGGCAGATTATTACAGACGGCTTCAGTATGTACTTTTTAAGCTCGTATTTCAGCATATCATTCACCTATCTCTCCGAAGTGGTAAATGCACACATCTTCAAGGGCAGGCTGAACATTAACGGCGTCGGGGTGCGGCTTTTCGTCGCTTACAACACGGACATTGAACCTGTCGTCCTCGCTTATAACATTGCTGACGCGCTTTGTCCGCATAAGCTCCATACCTGTTTCGTAGTCGGTGAGCACCTCCCAGACCTTGCCGTAAATATCATTGCAAAGCTCACTTTGTGAGGCACAGCTTATCATCTTTCCGCCATCGATAAGTACAACATTCTTGGCAATAAAAGCAATATCGGTAACGATATGAGTTGCTAAAATTACTATCTTATCATTCGCAAGCGATGAGATTACATTTCTGAAGCGTATACGCTCCTTGGGGTCAAGTCCTGCTGTCGGCTCGTCAAATATAACCACCTTTGGCTCGCCTACAAGTGCCTGCGCTATGCCGAGCCTTTGCTTCATACCGCCCGAATGTGCGCCGACCTTTTTGTTGCGGTCGTCATACAGATTTACACGCTTTAAAATCCCGTCGGCATAGGCTTTGGGATTATCGACCTTTACATTTTTCAGTGCCATAGAGTAGAGGATAAGCTCTCTTGCCGTAAAATTCGGATAAAAGTCCTGATTCTGCGGTAAAAAGCCGAGGTGCGACATATAATCGTGGCTGTCGCCGTCGGTGAAAGCAATACTGCCGCTGTCGGGCTTTATTATGCCGGTTACGCAGTTTATCAACGTGGATTTGCCCGCACCGTTGGGACCTAAGATGCCGTACACGCCTTTTTCAAGGGTGAGGGTAAAGCTGTCGAGGGCTTTTTTGCCTTTGCTATAGGATTTCGTGAGTTGATTGATTTCGAGTTTCATTTTTCCACCTTAATCGTCAAATCGGTCAAAGAATACAACTGTTTCCGTTCTTTCATTCTTTTCCTTATTGTAGCCCGGTACCGTCTGAATAACGCCATCATCATATACTACAAAATTATTCAAAGCCGGCTTGTCATCGGCGTTTACGGTTTTGATTACTTTACCGCTTTCGATATCATAATATCTCAGAGTTTGTTTCTGACCTGTTACAATACCATCGTCATCAACTTCCTCATAATCCATAGTTACCGCAATTTTGCCGTCAGGCGAAATACCCATACATCCTGCCTCGTCAGCGGTTTCAGGCGTAAATTCCATAAGTTTGTCAGTTTCTGTATCATAAAGAACCGCAAAGCTGTCCGAACCCGGATTTTCATCTTCACCGTATCTTTTTAACGAAAGAAAAGCGATATATTTTCCGAAACGGTTTACATCAAGATTTGCATATTCCGCTGACATAGTTTTTTCATCGATTATATTTCCGTCAAAATCCATAACCTGAATCTTTGTGCGGTAGTCGTCATATCTTCGTCCCAATATGATTTTATCATCGTCAACAGAAAAGCTGTATACGCTTGTTTCGCTGTCTGTGTTAATCACTTTGTAAACCGAGCCGTCTGTATTAAGCAGTACCGTCAGATATTCAGAAGAGCTGATTTCTTCTTTATAAGCACAGAGATATTTGTCGATATCCTTGCAGTAATAAGCACTGTATATAGACTGATTACCGCCTGAATACATCGGCATATTATGCGCCCGCTGAATTTCTTCGAATTTTTCATTATAAGTAACTGCCATACACTCGGCAAGGCTGCGATTGTCTTCAGACGCTTTACCTTCAATTACCGTAAAACAGCCCTGTCCGTAAGTAACAGTGAAAGTCTGCTGATAAGGCAAAAATTTTCCGCTTATAAATTCTTTTGCCGTTACATCATAAACAGTAAAATATGTACCGTTGTCTTCGCCGTAAACTTTAAAGTCATTATCAATATACATAAGCAGAAGGTTTTGGTCATCGTCCAGATATCCGAGGGGCTTAAATTTATAAATCGGGTTGTCCGAAACCGCTGTTGAGGTATTATCGGGAGCGTCGCCAGGTTTTGATATATCGGTAGTCACTGCTTCGGTCTGCTCACCTGCACTGTTGCTTCCTGCTGAAAGGATCTCATCATCCGGAGCAAAACACAAACTGCTCATAGTCTTTGTGTATGCCGGAAATTTACTTTCAGAATCAGGCGAAACAGCTATTGCATATATCACATCTCTTGAACTGAGATTATCAAGTGTCACGGTTAATTTCGGAACAAAACCCGATTTTGAATTAACAACCGCATAATCCGAACCGTCAAATTTTACACGCTGCATATTTACATACAAATATACATAGAACCTGTCGGCGTTCATACCGTTAAAAACCAGATCTAAGCTCTGCTTACTGCCGTCAAGGACAAGGCGCGGAGATTGGTTTTCTACACTGTACATTTTCATCATGCAGTCGTCACCGATTTCCCCTGCATTTTTAAGATTATAGTTTTCAAGTGACTTATCGGAAGCATTTACATTCTCAAATTCGATCTTGCCGTCAAGGTTTATAATCTCAGGCTGAGCATTTATCTTCAGCTTATAATAGCAAAGAGGACTGCTTGAATGAATGTTGTTAAATCCATATCCGGCATATTTTCCCTGAGGCACATAATCAACGCTGTGCAAACTTGCTATCATAAGCGTAAGCTCGTCCTGTCCCTTCAAATCCTCGGTGATTCTCGGATTGACGGTTAATGTGGTTTCGGTGGTTGTTTTCTTTTCGTATGTAACCTTAGCCATTTCGGAAGTTTCTCCGCCGTCAGCCGAAATCATCTGCGGCACGCCGCAAATAAACGCCACAAATCCCTCAGTCATATCATACTCATTTTCGCTTGTATCAAATGAAAAGGTTATTTCAATCGGACTGCCGTTATATTCTAAAGTATCTTTGCCGTCCATTTTGGAAAAATCCACACTTGCACCGCCTGTCTGATACCTTTCATAAAGCTCTTTTGCATTATCGGAATCCGGCGGCATATTCTCCTGTGCGCTTGCATCAAATGGGTTTGAAGCACTGTCAAAATTATCTTTTTCTTTTGTTGCACAGGAACAAAGCATTATTGCGATAAGTGAAATGGCAAGTACTTTTTGGAATTTAGTTTTCATGATTACCTCCGAAAAATATAGTAGCACCGCCAAGCTTGCTCAACGGTGCTACTTGGACTACTGTTGCTCCGCTTTGTTATATTTACCAGTTAAACTGTCTATTTGTGAACTGATAGAATTCACATACGTTATTATGATATGCACTATGCGAGCCATAAACCGTAACAGCGTTTATAGGAGATGAATACGAAAGATGGGATTCAGCAATAACTTCTCTTGTACTATAACCTTTAATCAGCCAATCTTCAAGGGTTATGCCACTTGATGTTTCAGCCAGTGCTATACCGGTATTTATATTGTCAATATCAATAGCTTTAAGAGTTGTTGTTCTTGTTTTAAAAGTCCTTGAATATTGGGATGTTGCGTATATTGTAGAATCAACTTTACCGCAGTAACCGTCCTTAGTAATTGTTGATGCAGCATAAGCATTAACCGTTAATGCGATTAACATAAAAATGGCAACTGTTACTTTAACTATTTTTTTCATAATAAATTTTCTTTCCGCTCAAAATGAGCTTTCCGTGACAGCCTTATGCTGTCAAAATCTTGTTTTTTCAGCTGATTGTCTTCTCTGCACTGTAGACGGTAACCGTTTCAGTCTGTCCGCTTGTTGTCGTGACTGTGAAAACCGATTTTACACGATATGTACCGCTTGCAAGACCGCTTTTATAGTTCGTAAACGAAACTGAACTTTTTTTAGAATTTGTAGTCCATTCTCCGCCGACTGTATCCCAGAACCATAAAAAAGAATGTTTTTCAAGAGACTGCGTGATTTTTACACTTGCAGTATTACCGTTACTTTCGCTGTAACTACTTTTGCAGGTCGCTTGACCGTTAGTAATTGAAAGATAACTTGTTTTGGTAAATGAACCAACATCATATACAGATGCTGCTGATACATTCAAACAAAGTGCGATAATAACAGAGAAGATGAGTAAAATTGATACAATTTTTTTCATGCGTTTTCCTCCTTTTCTATATATTAAGAGCTTTTACGCTCTATATATATAACGTAGGAAACTCACAAAAATGGACATTATTTTTTTAATAAAACTGATTATTCTACCTTTTCCACAAATTCTGTCATTGAAATTAGTTCATCTTCACTAAATCCGGTTGCAGCAAGCTCAATTATGTAATCACCGATATCCCATATTACTCCCTTTTCTCCGTAATACGTCTTATAATATATAGCGGTTGTTCCGTTAATTATCACTTCTTTTGGTAAGGTAATGGCATTTTCGATATTAAGTCTGACAGTTGTATAAAAATCCTTTATGGACTGTGAATATGAAATACACTTTTTATTTTTTGCATCTGAATATTTCACTGAAAATCGAATGCCGTCATCATCAATAACTTCTTTTTCATAACCTGTAACATTATATGTGAATTCATATCGCTCTTCAAGACTCAAAGGATAAGATTCGGCATTTGAGATAGAAAGCATCGCAAAAATGTCATATTCCTTGACCGTGAAGTCAGCCCAACGCATGGTGATATACAAAGTACCGCCTGTAATAATAGCCACAGAAAGAATGATCACAGCTGCAATAAGCAGGCGGTTTTTTAGCGGTATGCGTTTATATCCGGTCTTTGCTGATTCACGATTTTCATAATTCTTAAGCAGATGCTTCATTTTTTTGTCAAATTTAAGTGAAATCTTATACTTAGGGAGAGTTTGATAAGCTTCGATATCTGAAATAAGTTCATTTTTCAGAGCAATTTTTATAGCATCATCATTAGTCATTTTTCATATCTCCTTGTTTTTGTAATAGAATATTTCTTGCTCTTGAAATTGCTTTATAAACAGATTCTGCGCTTATATCGAGCATTCCTGATATTTGTTCTACTGTAAATTCCTCCGCAAAATACAAGGTTGACACATTTTTCAGCAAAGGTGACAGCATTTTTATATTATTTTGCACAGTCAGAACATCAGTAAGAATTTCTGTATTTTCAACGGCATTAGTATCTACCAGTTCTCTATCATCGTCAAGAAAAACTACCTTATGTTTTTTTCTGAGAATATCATAACAAATATTGCGGGTAACAACAAAAATATACGCTTTGGAGCGTTTTTCATTTGCACAGTCAATTTTAGATAGATTGCTGATTATTCGTACAAAAGTTTCCTGCACAGCGTCTTCCGCATCCGCTGTATTATGCAGTATAGACATACTTACATTAAACAGAATCTGTTTATATGTATTGTACAGCTCGGTCACCAAGTCTTTTTCTTCCTCGGTCTCGACCATTGAGAGATATATCGAAAGCAAAGCAATTCCTCCGTGAAAATAAAAGTTATAACAGATAAATCAAATATTACAGTAAAATTATATCACGATTGTCAAAAATAGTCCATCGCTTTATAACATATTTTGCTTTGAATTATATAACTCCCCGGTGGTATGATGACAATGATTGTTGCTTCCCCCCTAACTTAATATCTCCGGCAGAGATATTATAAATTTCCTCTGCCGGAGTAATTTCCCGAATGTTTTATTCCGGATACATTTTAATTTGTAACAACCTAACTGTTTGAAACAAGTCTATATTACAACCTATAGTTGTTAAGTTCTGTTTCTTCTACCGATAAAATAGCTTACTTCACTGCTATTTACTCTTACTGTCGCTGACTATCCTGCCGTCTGCTATCTCGATAACCCTCCTGCATTTTGCGGCGATATCTTTGTCGTGGATTACTATGATTATCGTCTTGCCCGATTCGTTCAGCTTTTCAAAAACGGACATTATCTCTTCGGTGGTTTTGCTGTCAAGTGCGCCCGTAGGCTCGTCCGCAAGTATTACAGACGGATCGTTAACTATAGCACGGGCAATAGCCGCACGCTGTTTTTGTCCGCCCGACAGCTTGTTACAGTGCTTGTCTGCCTGCTCTTTTATTCCGACCAGTTCAAGCGCTCTTTGTGCTGTTTTTCTTTTATCTTTGGGCTTGTTTTTTGCAAAATCAAGAGGGAGCATTACCCTCTTTTACCGGTCAGTTGACAGAGGGTGTTTTGTTTGGGACGGGGGATTGTTGGGCGGATACGATGAAAAAGGCGGTGCCGTTTATCCGGACACCGCCTCATCACTTGCAAACCTCACAGGGCGCTCGGGTCGCTCCTCAGCGTTTCCCTATCCTCCATGTGAGTAAAGCATCTTCATTTTAGCATCATACGATGAGGTGACTGTCAATGTTCAATCTGGTCGACGAAGGTGTTCATTTTCAGCGACGCGACTGTTCAGCTTCAGCGGCTCGGGGTGTTCAACTTGGGCGCTATATTCATGTACTCAAGTTCACCGTGAGTTCATATAGAACCGATAACTAGCATTCTCCATAATCGCTAGTGATAGTTTTACAATTAACTTCCAAATTTACTTAAAGAAACTAATAACATATACTCGATTCGATATTTTCACTCATAACTCTGGCCATTTTGCAACTTACTATTTCAATGCAAGAAGATGAATGGGGGTTACATTACACGTTTTTAATGTTCCTTTATTTAATCCAATAAGTGTTTCTATATCATCTGAATATAGAGATAAATTATACTCGTCAGAAAGCTCTTGGAGTATTTCTTTTGCCGTAAGAACATTATCATTAATCAACATTTCAACGGCGGTTTTTAATAAGGACGGCTGAGCTGTAACTAAAATATCATCAAGCGGTTCGCATTTTCTTATTCCCATTTTTTGCATTTGCCTCATTAACGCTTGATATTTATCATAAGATATTAATTTTAGATTTTTTGCACGTCTTATCATTGCGGCAATCGAGACTTTCCATTTCTTTTTTAATTCAATATAATAGTTGAGTTTGTCTGCATATGCACCTACTTCTTTGATGAATGTTTCTTTAGGAAGTAAAAATGCAGATGCAAAATCATTGGCCTGCTGTTCTCTGTCGCGAAATTCGGAGGGTGAAATATTTTCAATATCATCTTCCCAATCATGTAACATGATATGGCCTAATTCGTGTGCAACATCGAAGTGAAGGCGTGCAGCAGTACTTTTATTTTTAGAAAGAGCTACTATATATCGTTCCTCATCGTTAATGTAGATTTTTTGACTAAAAGCGTCAATATCATTTGTAGAAGTTTCAACAGAAGTCAATATAATACCGTTTTTCTCAGCGTAAAATATCAAATTATCAATTGGACCATATCCTAAATTCCAACATTCTCTTAATTTTATTGCAATATCTTCTATGTTATCCGTATCGCATACATCAGGTAAATTGACATGTGGGAATGTAACATATTCAGTTAAATACGCATAAATCGTAGTAACAAAACTTATTTTTATTTCTTGTTCATAACGATATTTTTTATTGGTAGTTAAAAGTGATCTAAAATACGTTGAAGGAGCAGCTTTTACAAGTTCCGTGTCAGAACCCAAAAAGAAATCTATCGGGAAATTAAGGAGTTGACTCATTCTCTGTACTTTAGGAAAATCTGGATTAGATATTTTTCCGCTTTCGTACATTGATACAGTTTGCCTTTGTAAATCCAAGGCTTCAGCTAATTCTGAAATGCTCATTCCTTTTAATGTACGAGCTGTTTTTAATCTTTTCCCATTGAATGATTTTAAATCTTTCATAGGAACCTCCTATTTTTTATTTTGCCTCAGGAATATCACTTTCGGATTTTGTGGCAATGTCAAGATTAAGTTGTTTCTTTTTCTTCGCTTTAGGCGTATAAACCAATCCCATAGTCGGGTTATTCTTCTTATGGTCATCGTTTTCTGTTTGTTCAACAACAAGGCTTTCAGAAACACCGATATATTCATTCCAAGATACAGATTCACATTCTTCGAAATTGCAGTTAATCATACAACAACGTATAGAATGTAATAACTCATCTCGTGATGAAAATAAAACCAATGCGTGATGTTCAACCATTTCAATTGAAATAAGCAAGTCATTACAAATTCGTTCAATCGATTTTTTAATTTTTTCTTCATTTTCATCTATTGCAAAAAATGATTGCTGTTGAATTTCTAAATCGGTATTAAACATGTTTGCCAGTTCATAAACATAGTGCTTATGGTTTTTAGAATCACGTTTTACTTCGCAAAAGCGTTCCTCACGCATAAGTGTCAAAAGCATACCCGTTGTTTTATCAAAAATTACAATTAAGTTCCACGGTCCACGTTTAGTAAACTCTACAACCACATCGGGATTATATGTAAAAGCAGTACGGACATTACGATTTATCAAATCCCATATACGAGATGGATAACTGTTCATACCACTGCTTTCCATATCTGCCTGTCGTGTATCTTGAATAATATCATCTGTTACCGCTGAATGGATGCTGGATACAATGCTTTTAATAAAGTCGTCACTGAAATTAGTTAGATTTGGCATAAATGACCTCCTAAAAAAATTGATATTCTTATTATAGGACTTTTTTCTGAAAATGTCAAGTAAATTGCAAAAAATTTTTTAATAACGTACAAAAAACATCAAGATTTATCTGAGCATCGTCGCCAGAGCCGTATAATCAAATCATTATTTGTATAAGATCAAACACAATAGGATTCGTTTTTATGAAGTTTGTTTTGAAATTATAATAAATCCATAGCATTAATACCGTCCCGCCTGAATTCTCCGAATTTGTGCATAATTTCCCTTATACTCAAGCAGGTCATCAAAATTGCCTCCTCAATAACCCAACCATATATCCTGTCAGCAATTCATATGAAAGAAAGACGGTGAGAGATAATCATAACCGACGTCAGTATTGAATGATTCAGGTGATATTACGCAATCGAGTCAATAACCGAACTAGGTTCAACAAGGATAATTAGGTTAATGTCCCTGTAGAATATAGTAGTTTTACAATAGAAAAGTAAAATAAGAATGGCGGAAAAAATTGTGATAACTGTGTTGTAGCTTAATACCATATTGTTTCGATTAGCCTTTTGACTCTTTCAACCTGACACGATAACAAATCATATATTTATACCTCATTCCTCCCACCCCTCCCACAAATACTCATTCTCCTCCTTCAAAAGCACCTCAATCATTTCCCTCTGTTTCTTACTGAACCCATACTCCTCCGCCATTTCATCGGCCGTTTTATGTGTCACGGTGATATACAAATATGTTTTCGTCACAGTAGTTTCTGTCCTCACCGCATTCCCATTCCCGTCATCGCTTTCAGTCACAACCGTTTCCTCTTTGCTTTCCGTCCGCGAAGATATGCTGTTCATCTCCCAAAAAACATCTTTGAGAAGCTGCCTCTTGCCCTCGTCCATAGTGACAACCCCCTGCGGGTTGTCAGTATCAGTATTGACTTTAACTGAATACACGGTGAGTACATCTTTCCACTCTGCCTTGCTTCCGCTCATTTCAATAACATCATAAGTATTGCTTTCCTTTATCTCGGACAACCTGTTTTCATACTCCGTGTCTATTTCCTGCATGACGGTCTGTATTGACATTCCGCTACTTTTATCCTCACCCGAAAAGAAGATGCCGAACACCGAGCCGAGGATCAGGGCTAACAGGCAAACGATGAGAATTATCAATACTGCAATCCACCCTCCCGCCGCTATAGCGGCGG
>ENA-OPSQ01001338-OPSQ01001338.1-human-gut-metagenome-genome-assembly--contig:-NODE-1338-length-17038-cov-3.350350_pt1 | contig 17038 bp, 17 predicted proteins | sample MGYA00241456_ERZ501904 | MGnify/ENA primary metagenome ERZ501904 (study PRJEB25962, sample SAMEA2042452) | human gut metagenome | biome: human gut; feature: human-associated habitat; material: faeces...
GCGGATCGGAAACCTATATTTTTGAAGTCGGGAAACAGCTTCAGAAGATGGGACATCAGGTAGAATATTTTGGAATGGAGCATGAAGGACGTTGTGTAGGTAATCGTGTTAATGCTTATACAAGTGATATGGACTTTCATGGGGGAAGTAAATTAAGCAAGTTAACGTATCCAATTAAAACAATTTATAGTAAAGAAGCTAGAGTTCAGTTACGTAAAGTATTGGATGATTTCAAACCAGATGTTTGTCACTTAAATAATTTTAATTATCAATTAACTCCTTCTATGATTCTAGAAATTGTGAAGTGGCGTAAAGAAATAAATCATAAATGTAAGATTATTTTTACAGCTCATGATTATCAATTGGTTTGTCCAAATCACATGATGAATAATCCAAACACTCACGAAAACTGTGAGAAATGTCTTGGTGGACATTTTATAAGTTGCATGAAAGGCAAATGTATTCATGGTTCTACAGCAAAATCCGCTATTGGTATGATGGAAGCTGAATTTTGGAAGTTAAAAGGAACATATAAATACATTGATACAATGATTTGCTGCTCTGAGTTCATGAAGACTAAGATGGACAGCAATCCGCTGTTTGCGACGAAGACTGTGGCAATGCACAACTTCATCGATAAGGTGGAGTGGAAGAAAACAGAAAAGAAGGATTACGTCCTTTATTTTGGACGTTTCTCTGAAGAAAAAGGTATTGGTACACTTATTCAAGTATGTAAAGAATTACCAGATGTACAATTTGTGTTTGCAGGGACTGGTCCATTAGAAGAAAGTATCAATGGAATTGGTAATATCAAAAATGTAGGTTTCCAAAAGGGTGAAGCATTAGAAAAGCTTATTCGTGAAGCAAGGTATTCAATTTATCCATCCGAATGGTATGAGAATTGCCCATTCTCAGTTATGGAATCACAGATGTATGGTACGCCAGTATTAGGAGCCAACATTGGTGGAATTCCAGAATTAATTCAAGTGAATAAAACTGGAGAATTGTTTGAGAGTAGTAACGCAGTAGATTTAAAAAACAAGATTCAAAAACTTTGGGTAAATAAAGATCTATGTGAAGAATATAGCATGAATTGTAAAGACATAAGCTTCGATACAATTGATGAGTATTATAAAAAAATCATGAGAATCTACAAGTAAGAAAGGAGAATAACCTATGATTTATATGTTGTTTGATAATCCAAAAGACAAGAATAATATGAAATTTTTGTATAATTATGAAACAGCTGACATTCAGCAGGTTTATCCGCCTTATAAATGTAATACTGTCAAAGATATGTTAAATGTATGCAATGACATGATTAAACAGTCTACTCGTGATGATACTATTATTTGTTGGTATGATTTTATGGCAGTTCTTTGTTGGTGGTTATGTAAATTAAAATTGGAAAAAAGGAAGGTTGTTGCTTTAAATATATTACTTAAAGACAAAGACACTTTTAAAAATAAAGTAGCAAAGTTTCTGTATAGGTCCATGTTAAAATCTAATAATGTCCAAGCTACTGTAACTTCTCAGAAATATGGAGAGCATTTAAATAAAATGCTTAAAATCAATAAGAAATATACGTTATTACATGATATCTATCATGGGAATTATAATATAGGCTATAGTGGTATAACAATTCCAAATACTGTATTCTGCGGTGGTAGAAATGGACGAGATTGGAATTTTTTAATAAAAATTGCAAAAAGTATGCCAGAAGTTGTGTTTAACTGTGTTATGCCTAAGAATATATATAAACAATATGAAAATCAATTCAGTACAAATATGAAGGTATTATCAGATATTCCGGAAAAGAGATTTCTTGAATTTATGTGTGAGTCACAACTAGTAGTCATGCCTTTAGATACAGAAGCACCAGCTGGATTAATTGCTTTTTACCAAGCGTCTGCCAATGGGAAGATCGCAATTACATCGGATACGGTAAGTACACAGGAATATTTCACCGAAGGCAGAGGTGCTTTATGTGGAAGGAATATTGAAGACTGGAAAAATACAATCCAACATTTCTTGCAGCACAGAGAAGAAGCTGATGTTAGTGCGGCAAAGTTTAAGAGTTTCGTTGAACGTGAGTGTTCAGAGGAAAAATATGCAAAAATATTATGGGAGATAGTAATGTAATGAAAGAAAGATTTGAAGGAATAGATGGTTTAAAAGCATATGCTATATTGGGAATTGCATTGATGCATATTTTGGCGAATGGAAATTTCGGTTTGAATGGGTTTGTGTTCCAGAAGTTGATACCATCCTTTACGAACCTTGTTTTCCTTTTTATGATGGTTAGTGGTTTTGGAATGTGCTGTGGCTACTATCAGAAAATACTTGATCAAAAAATTAGTGTAGAAGGATTTTACAAGAAACGATATATGAAAATATGGCCATATTTTGCGTTGCTTTGTTTACTTGATTTTGTGATTTCACCAAGTAAAGAATCTTTGTTTGAAGTTTTTGCAAATTTAACACTTGCTCAAGGTTTATTACCAAATGCAAATATTTCAGTTATTGGTGTAAGTTGGACATTGGCTGTTATTTTTGTTTTTTATATGTTATTTCCTTTTTTCTGTTTCTTAATTAAAAATAAGAGAAGAGCTTGGGGAGTTGTTTTAATAGCATTAATATTTAATTGGTTATGTTCATCATACTTTAATGCTACAAGGACAAATATTATTTATGATGCTGTTTATTTTATTGGTGGTGGTCTAATATTTCTATATAGAAAAGAATTAAGTGACTTTGCTTCAAAAAATAAAATTGTCATCGGTGGAATATTATTGATTTCTACTATTACTTATTTTGTATTAGGCCATTCTACAATTACGATGTTATTTTTCTGTGCTGCAGCACTAGTATACACCCTTGGATGCAACCGGGGGGGGGGTACTGGTCAATCCAGTTGCCAAGTTTTTGGGAAGTATAAGTTTTGAAATCTATTTATGCCATATGATGATTTATCGTTTGCTTGAAAAACTTCATCTTGTGCATTTGTTTGGAGATGGTGTAATTGCATATGTCTTTATAGCTTTTACGGTTATCTGTGGTTCTATAGTATTTTCATTATGTGCAAAGTGGTTTTTGAATAAGATGAATAAATATATAAATATAAAATTAAATTATGGGAGGGTTAGTAATGTCTAAAGAAAAGAAATTAAATGGTACTGTTATCGTTACATATCGTTGTAATGCTCGTTGTTCTATGTGTAATCGTTATAAAGCACCTTCAAAGATTGAAGAAGAAATTAGTATTGAAACAATTAAAAAGTTGCCAAAGATGTACTTTACTAATATTACTGGTGGTGAGCCATTTATTCGTGCAGATTTAAAAGATATTGTACGTGAATTATATAAAAAGTCAGATCGAATTGTTATTTCGACTAATGGATTCTTTACAGATCGTATAGTAGATTTGTGTAAAGAATTCCCTCAGATTGGTATTCGTATTTCAATTGAAGGTTTAGAGCAAACAAATAATGAAATTCGTGGTTTACAAAATGGATATCAACGTGGATACACTACTTTGAAGAAACTACGTGAAATGGGTATGAAGGATGTAGGATTCGGTATGACTGTACAGGATAAGAATGCTCCTGACTTGGTTCCTTTATATAACATTTCTAATGAAATGGGAATGGAGTTTGCAACAGCTTCATTGCATAATAGTTTCTATTTTGTTGAAGCTAAGAATATCATTCATGATCGTCCCATGGTCGCGAAGAATTTTGAGAATCTAGTTAATGAACTTCTTCGTAGTAATAGTCCTAAGAAATGGTTCCGTGCATATTTCAACCACGGTTTGATTAATTATATTTATGGACAAAAGCGTTTATTGCCATGTGATATGAGTTTTGATACTTTCTTTATTGATCCATATGGAGATGTAATGCCTTGTAATGGAACTAAGGATAAAGAAGTAATGGGGAATTTAAACAATCAATCTTGGGATGAATTGTGGAATAGCCCTGAAGCTGAAAAGGTACGTTCAAAAGTACGTTGTTGTGATCGTGATTGTTGGATGATTGGTTCTGTATCTCCTGCAATGCATAAATATATTTGGAAACCAGCTACATGGGTATTAGTTCATAAATTTAAGGCTTTGTTTACTAAACATCCTTACAGTATGTATGAATTAAAAGTATGTAGAGATTATCGCGATGGAAAAGTGACCAAAGAAGAACTGGATAAATGCTCTACTTGTGACATGAATTGTGTTATCAATAATGGTTTGAGTGAAGCTTCTAAAGAACAATTGAAACATAAAACAGGTGAGGAAATTGTAGATGCTGATATTGCACAACAGATGGAGAATAACTAATGTTAAAAAATGTATTAAAATCTTTAATTGGATTTATACATGTTAAACGGTTTCAAGTACAAGCTGGTAAAAATGTCTATATTGGTCAGAAGTGTGCGTTAAAAGGTGGGAAAAATATCATTTTAGAAGATTCATCAGTAGTACGTCCTTACACTCAAATTTGGTCTGGGGGGGGACGATTAGAATTGGTAAAGGTTCCGAAATAGGTGAACGATGCCGAATATCTATTGCAAATTCCTTAGATATTGGAGAAAAAGTACTTCTTTCACCTAATATTTATATTACTGATTGTGATCATGAGTATCGCAATATTGATATTCCAATCATTGATCAGAGTATAGTGCAGAAAGGTCAAACTGTTTCTATTGGTGATGGTTCATATATAGGAATTAATACTGTAATTGTAGGAAACGGGAAAATTGGAAAGCACTGTGTTATAGGTGCTAATTCAGTAGTTACTAAAGATGTACCGAGTTACTGTGTAGCAGTAGGTAGTCCTGCAAGAGTAATAAAGAATTTAGTAAAAACAAAATGAGGAACATGTTATGAAAGAAATACCACATATTATTCATTACTGTTGGTTCGGTGGAAAACCTTTGCCGAAACAATATAAAAAGTATATTGAAACATGGAAGAAAAACTTTCCAAATTATAAAATAATAAAATGGGATGAAAATAATTTTCCGATAGATATTTATGACTATGCAAAAGAGGCTATGCAAGCAGGAAAGATGGCATTTGTAAGTGATGTTGCGCGTATTCACGCTTTATATGAATATGGTGGCATGTATTTTGATACTGATGTCGAAGTTTTAAAAAATTTTTCAATGTTACTTAAAAAACAAGGGGCTATTCTTGGAACTGAGGATGAAGGAAAAACAATTGGAACAGGTTTTATGGCTTTTGCTCCAAAACATGAAATATGCTCATTAATGTTAGAATATTATAAAAATAATAGTTTTATAGAGCAGAGTAGTACGATGTCAAATACTCAAATTTTAGCGCAACTCATACATGAAAATTTTAGTGTTGAGCCAATAGAGAAGATCCAAAAGTTTAACGATGTAATTATATATCCGTCAGAGTATTTTACAGCATATAACGGAAAAACTGGAAGAACAGAAATTACTGAGAATACATGTTGTGTACATCATTTTGGTGCATCCTGGTTAAGTCCTTCGCGTAGATTTAAAAATATGATCAAAGCACTCATAAATAGAATTATCTGAAGTAAAAATAATTGTATCTTAAATGTTTTATTCTAAGAAAGAATGGTGAAGGGAGTGATTTAATATATGAAGGAAGAACTTATTTCTATAGTTGTTCCTATATATAAAGTAGAAAGTTTTCTATCTACTTGTATAGAAAGCATCTTAAGACAATCTTATAGTAATTTTGAATTGATTTTAGTAGATGATGGATCACCAGATTCGTGTCCATCAATTTGTGAAAAATATAAGGAGCTTGATTCAAGAATTAAGGTAATTCACAAAAAAAATGGAGGGTTATCAGATGCAAGAAATGCTGGACTGAGGATTGCAAAAGGAAAATGGATTACCTTTATAGATTCGGATGATTATATCGGAATCAACTTTCTAAAAGAACTATATAGAGCTGCTATAAATAATGAAGCTGATATCAGTATTTGTGATTATAGTACGGTGTTGAATAATAGCGGACAAGAAAAAAAAAGTTCATTTGAATTAGAGCTTAATAACATAGAATGTTTAGAACATTTGTATAATCCTAAAATGCACGGCATGGAGTTTGTTGCTTGGGGTAAATTATACCATATGAGTTTATTTACTAGTTTTAAAATAGAGTACCCCGTAGGGAAAATACACGAAGATATATTTACAACATATAAATTGATTTATTTATCTCAAAATATTGTATTTGTAGACTATATAGGTTATTTTTATAGAATTCGCAAAGATAGTATTATGACTTCTAGTTTTAATTTGAATAGATTAGCTATACTTGATGCTAGAGAAGAAGCATGTGATTTCTTTTTGAAAAATCATGAAATCACGACATTTAATCTTGCTTTAAATGCATTTTTAAGGGAATTTGTAATTTTATATTCGGAATTATCGGAGTGTAAAACGAATTTAGACTTTAGAAAAGAAAAAAAAAAATTAATGCAAAAATATAATAGTGCTTTGAAAAAGTATTTAAATATATCAAATTTGGATCAAAAACATAAAATTTTTTATAATGTGTTTGCAATTTATCCATCTAAATTATATAGAAAGATTCTTCGTTAGTTGAACAGTATTTTTATAAGGGAGGAGTTATATGTTTGATAATTATAAATCTGTTGTAAAGTCATTAATAGGAAAGTATAATCATGAATAGAATTGTCATTTCAAAAAAAATAGTTTGGGAAACATTATTTGTCCTGTTTTCAATAATAATTTTAAATGCTCCCGGTAGCATTTTTTATAATGATTATTCAGAAAAAATAATTGTGATTTTTGGTGTAATAGAGATTTTAATTACAGGTTTGACATGTATAAAAAACAATAAAATTAATCCACTTCTTGCAACAGGTATGGCAGAATTTGTATTGCCGTTTTTAATCGTTACAATTGTTTCATGTATATCCGCAGATGCTATACACCGAACATCTAATATCGGAGATATCACGCAGTCTCTTATTAGGGCTATCCAAATTGCAGCTGTGTTTATGATTGCTTATTATGCTGTTAAGAAATTTGGAAAAAAATCTCTAGACATATTATTGATTGCAGGTTGTATTTCATATATGACAATTATTATTCGTGTTATAAATGGAGAATTTAATGTTTCAACATTGGAATCACATGGATTTATTGAAACAATTGGATTATTATTTATTTATTATAGTCTCAGTAATTCATATTCAATAAGACAAAAATTTATAAGGTGTATAGTTTGTGCAGTCATTTTATTCCTTGGAGGAAAACGAGTAGCTTTTGTTGGAATTGTGTGGTCGTTATTTGTATATTTTTTATTCTCTAGGACTAAAGAAAAAAAAGATAGAATTATAAAAATAATAATGATTGTGTATTTTATTGCTACTTTCGTTTATTTGTATTTGATAAAACATGATTATTTTTCATTATTATTAGCCAAATTCGGGGTGGCTGATAATATGCGTCTTAGCTTTTGGAATTATTTTAGAGATACATATGAACTATCGCCATTATATTTTGGTAGGGGAATACAATTCACAGATAATAGAATGATACTGTCATCAACAAAAAATGCATTAAGAATAACTAATAATGTAGGTATTCATAATGATATTCTTCGAACGTATATTGGATGGGGCTGTATACCTTTTTTGTATTATTATTATAATTTTTTGGTTCTTAATTTGAAAAAAATAAAAAGAAAATTTAACGATGCAAATATCTGGCTATATTTTGCTATAGTAAGTTATTGTTTTGTAAATTACATGGTAGATTATATGATTACTTATTTTCCATTCAATATGTGTTTATTTACAATTGGTTTATTAATTAATATTGAGGAAAAGAGGTGAATATATGGGGAGTAAATTGGTATCAATAATAATTCCAGTGTATAATGTTGATAAATATTTAAACGAGTGTTTGGAAAGCATTTTAAAGCAGACATACTCAAATTTAGAAGTAATAGTCATTGACGATGGTTCAACAGATGAAAGTTTGGAAATATGCTGTTCATTTGCAGCAAAGGATAAACGATTTAAGGTTATTCATCAAAATAATTCTGGAGTAAGTTCTGCAAGAAATACGGGTTTAAATATTATGACTGGTGATTATATTTTATTTGTTGATTCAGATGATTTTATTGATCAGAATATGGTTGAAATTCTCGTTGAGGCAATTGAAAAAAATGATAAGACTGATGCAGTTTTCTGTGGTTATAAAGAATTTGATGATAAATCGGGGACTATAATTAGAGAGGTTATGCCTATTTCATCGAAATTGGTAAAAAGAAATGATGGAGTTGCAGGAATATTTGAAGAGTATTCTACTATGTTATGGAATAAATTATTTCGTAGCACATTAATTGATGAGAAAAACTTGTTTGATATAACTTTAAAAATTGGTGAAGATGAATTATGGATGATTGATTCTTTAAAAAAAGCAAATAATATAATGCTAATAGGGACACCACTTTATTATTATAGAAGTCGAAGTGAAGGTGCATCGAAAGGTCAATATTTTTCAGATGCTAAATGGACTGATTATGAATCACAAAAAAAAGTTTTGAAAAGCATAAAAGAATATGATTCAGAAATATTGGTATTATATGCACAGGAAAGATTGTATTATACAGGGCAAGAAATAATGAAATTGGCATATTATGCAGGCTATTTTGATGTTTATGAAAAAATTAATCATGAGCTTGAAGATTCTAGAAAAATATGGTATAAAAATCACTCAAATAAATTGGGTGTTATTAGACGTAAATTAGTTGAAAAAATGATGCAGATGCGATTTCCTAAGCTTTTTATAAAGTTATTTGATAAATAACTATTGGAAATCAGAGGAGGAATATGAGAAGAATTGCAATTATTACATTGGATGATTTTGATAATTATGGAAATAGACTTCAAAATTATGCACTAGAAAAAGTTCTTACAGATATGGGAAATAAGGTGACGTCAATTGTTTCATATAAACCAAAGCTTCTAAAATGGGCAATAAAAAAAATCATTAAAAAAGATGATGATAGTTTTAAGATAAAATGTCTTAAAATTAGAAGATTGAAACATTTTTTAGAGTTTGATAATCATTATGTTAATACATATCCACTAAATAGCAATGATTTCAAAAATATATCTGATAAAAGTTTTGATTGTTTTATATCTGGAAGTGATCAAGTATGGAATCCAGACTGGGCTGATTTTACTTATGAGAAGACTTTTTTGAGATTTTGCAAAAGTGAAAAGAGAATAGCTTATGCTGCAAGTTTTGGAGTAGATACAATACCAAAAAAATGGATTGATAAATATAAAAAAGGTCTATCAGAATTTCAATATTTGTCTGTCCGAGAAGATAGAGGTGTTGAAATTGTTGAACAACTCACGGGGACAACATGTAATAAAGTACTTGATCCAACAATGCTTTTGGATAAAAAGGAATGGGATAAAATTACTAATATACCTTTAAAATATAAAGAAAAAAAATATATACTTACATATTTTTTAGGAGGAAAATCACAAAAAATTAATGATGATATTTCTGAATATGAAAATAAATATAAATATATCGTAGTTGATTTATTAGATATACAAAGTCTTGACTATGCGAGTGGACCAGATAAATTTGTTGGATTAATTAGTAAAGCTCAATTAGTGTTAACTGATTCTTTTCATGCTACTGTTTTTTCTATCTTGTATGAGAGGCCTTTTGTTGTATATAATCGACAGGGAGAAGGAAGTAAAATGGGATCAAGACTTTCATCATTATTAAAAATGTGTGGTCTTTTAGAAAGAAAATGTGAATTTGTAGATAAAAAAAGAGTATTAAAATGTAATTTTGAAGTAGCAAGAAAAGCAATAGACCGAGAAAGAAAACATAGTTTGGATTTTTTGGAAAAGTCAATTGATGTATGTATAGATAGTGTAGAATAATTATGAAAATAGAGAGAACAAAAAATGCAACACGAAATATATTATTTGGTTTGATTTTGAAAGCATACCAGATTATCGTTCCTTTTATGATGCGTACAGCAATGATTTACTTCATGGGGGTGCGCTATCTAGGATTAAATTCACTTTTTACATCAATTCTACAAGTACTTAATTTGGCAGAACTCGGTGTAGGATCAGCTATGATATATAGTATGTATAAGCCAATTGCTGAAGATAATAACGAGACTATTTGTGCTTTAATGAAATTATATAAAAATTATTATAGAATAATTGGCCTTGTTATTGCAGTTATTGGTGGTTTATTAACTCCATTTATTCCAAAACTTATTTCTGGTGATGTTCCTAAAGGTGTTAATATATATATACTCTATTTTTTGAATCTAGGGGCAACAGTATTATCCTATTGGTTATATGCTTATAAAAATAGTATTTTCCAAGCACATCAGAGAACTGATGTAGTTAGTAAAATAACGCTTGTAACAAATACAATACAATATGCAATACAGTTATTTGTTTTATGGGCATTCAAAAATTATTACCTGTACGTTATTGTAATGCTAATAACTCAAGCAATTACTAACATAGCTATAGCTATAGTCGCAGATAAGTTATTTCCTCAATTTAGACCTAAAGGAAAGCTACCTAATGAAGAAATATACAAAATTAATTGCAGAATTAGAGATTTATTCACTTCAAAAATAGGTGGTATTATTGTAAACTCTGCTGATACAATTGTTATATCTGCTTTTTTAGGTTTAACTGCATTAGCAATATATCAAAATTATTTTTTTATTTTAACTTCAATTACAGGCTTTATTACTATTGTTTTTTCATCTGTAACAGCTGGCATTGGAAATAGCTTAATCGTTGAGACAAAAGAGAAAAATTTCAGTGATTTAAATGTGTTCACATTTATAATTTGCTGGATTTCTGGATTTTGTTCATGCTGTTTTTTGAATCTTTATCAACCATTTATGGAATTGTGGGTTGGTAAAGATTTAATGCTAGATTTTTCTATTGTAGTTTGTTTTGTTATTTATTTCTATGTATGCGAAGTAAATCAATTACTTAATACTTACAAAGATGCTGGTGGTATATGGCACGAAGACCGCTTTAGACCACTTATTACTGCAATTACTAATTTAGGTATGAATCTAGTTATGGTGCAGTTTTGGGGACTTTATGGTATCATTTTGTCTACAGTGTTGTCGATGATTTTAGTTGGTATGCCATGGCTTTTTCATAATTTATTTACTACGATGTTTGAAAAGAAAAAATTAAAGAAATATCTCATTTCATTATTTTTTTATATTATTGTTTCATTCGTCGCATGCATAATTTCTGTCGTTGTTTGTGGTTTCATCGATTTTGGACTTTGGACAACACTAGTTATTAGATTTATTACTTGTGTTATTATTCCTAATACAATATTTTTACTAGTCTATAATCAAAAAAGAGAATTCAAACAGAGTCTCTCTATTGTAAATAAAATGTTACATGGAAAACTTGAATTTATTTTAAAGAAGGTAGGGATGTAAATGAACCATTTTTATACTGATGAAGTTAATACATTAATTTTGATTTCTCTTTTGAAGGCACATGGGATAAAGAGAGTAATAGCTTCTCCAGGAACTACAAATATTTCTTTTGTGGGTTCAATACAATTTGATCCATATTTTGAAATTTATTCTGCTGTTGATGAACGTGCAGCAGCTTTCATGGCATGTGGTTTAGCTGAAGAAACTAATGAACCCGTTGTTTTAACTTGTACGGGAGCTACAGCTTCAAGAAATTATATTCCAGGCCTGACAGAAGCTTATTACAGACATCTTCCAGTTCTTGCTGTTACATCAACACAACATGGAGGAAAAATTGGAAATTATGTAGCACAGGTTATTGATCGATTAAATCAGTTTCCTGATATGGTTAAGAAGAGTTATCAAGTACCAACAGTATACTGTGAAGATGATAAGGAGTATACTATAACAGCAATTAATGATGCATTGTTAGAGTTGCTACATGGCGTGCCTGGTCCCATTCATATTAATCTTTATACAACTTATTCCAACAACTTTATAACAAAAGAACTGCCAACTTATAGAGTTATACGGAGGGTAATTAATAAAGAATTTCCAGAAATTCCAAAAGGTAATATTGGAATATTTGTAGGTGCACATGAAAAATTTACTGATGAAGAAACAAAAGCAATTGATGAATTTTGTAGAACAAATAATGCAATTGTAATTTGCGATCAAATTAGTAACTATCGTGGCCAGTATAGATTTTTAGCAAATTTTGTAAATAGCCAAGAAAAAGATTATGGTACGAGACAATTTGATTTAATTATCTATATTGGCTATGTTCATGGAGCATATTTAAATTTTTACGGAAGCGAGATGTGGCGTGTTAACAAGGATGGAATTATAAGAGATCCTTACCGTAATACAACATATGTATTTGAAATGGAAGAAAAAGATTTTTTTAATCATTATATAGGTAAAAATGAGAATAATACACTTATAAGAAAATGTGATTTAGCCAATCAGATACTCAGAAAACAAATTCCGGAACTTCCATTTTCTAATATGTGGATTGCAAAGGAAATAGAAAAAGATATTCCAGATAATTCAATTCTTCATCTAAGTATTTTAAATACATTACGCATATGGAATTATTTTGAAACATCCAATGGAGTACTATGCTATTCTAATTCAGGTGGATATGGGATTGATGGATGTGTTTCTTCTTTCATTGGATCAGCAATTATTAATAAAAATGTTGAGCATTATATGATTGTGGGAGATTTATCATTCTTTTATGATTTAGATACATTATTTAATGAAATTCCTTCTAATGTACATATTATGTTAATAAACAATGGCGTAGGAACTGAATTTAAAAATTATAATCATCGTGCAGCATATTTCGGAGAAGATGCTGATAAATTTATGGCTGCAAAGGGACATAATGGTTTTAAAAATCCGGACGTTGTTAAGACTGTCTGTGATAATTTGAAAATCCGGTATTTAGCTTCTACTAATAAAAATGAGTTTTGTGTAAACAAAGAGAGGTGGTTGGGTAAAAGTAATTCTCCAGTTTTAATGGAAATTTTTACAACAGATCAGGATGAGAGTGATGCGCTGAAAATGATGAATAGTATTGGAAGAGAAAATTCAATGAAAGCGAGATTTAAAAAAAGTGTTATTGGAAGAATGGTTAAAAGAATAGTGAGAGGTTCATAATATGGATAATATGATTACTCTAATTTATACAGAAGATTTAAAAAACATATCTTTTATAAGCAATTGCAAAAAGAAAGGTATGAATTGTGTTTCAGTTGTCGATGCTAGATCAGCAGTCTATGTTGCTACTGGAATTAGTGCACAGAATCATAGCAAGGTTGCAGTTTGTCTAGATGCAGGAAACGCTTCAAGAAGTGCATTTTCTGGCATGACTGAGGCCTTTTATAGGCACCTTCCAATAGCTTTAATCACCGTTGGAAAGAAACTGGATTATTCAAGAGAATTAAATGATGTCATAGTAGGTCATTATACGGCATTAAATTATGAAGATATTTTATATTTATTTGAAAAGGAATTTCCTATGCATATAGAATTGCTTGTGGAAAATCTAAAACATGATGAGGTTGAATGTGATTCTGTACAAGTACTTTTAAGTTCTATTTTAGAGCATAATACATATTTGTATATTTCTCCTAGTATAAAAAATATTGAAGTACAGTACATAGGAAAAGTAGTGCTGGGAGGAATGGATGGTTGCTATGAAGGTGCCATGTCGAATGTTCTTGGAGCATCTTTGGCGAAGAAACTAAAAAAATATATAGGTTTAGTTTCTGAAAAAGAGTTTATTCATGATATTAATACGCTAGGTAATATTAATATGAATGAGTTGATTTGTTATATTGTTATTTGTCAAAAAAATTATAATGTAATTTTTAGATATGCACGAGCTATGAATTTTGAAGTGCATCAAGTTAAAAAAGAGGATTTAACTCTTGATGATGTTAAAAGAGTTGTATTTAGTAAGAAAAAGTGCATTCTTGTACTGTATTAGGAGGGAAATGCATGGAAATATTGGTTTTAGGAGGAACAGGTGCAATGGGTGTTCCTTTGGTGAAATTATTATCTCAAAGAGGAGATAGAGTGTATGTGACATCAAGGTCAAAAAAACAAAATGAAGAAAATATAAAATACATTCGTGGAAATGCGAAAGATAAAGTTTTTTTTGATGAATTGATGAACAGGAAATATGATGCAATTATTGATTTTATGGTTTATGGAACAGAAGAATTTCAACAGAGGCTAGATAGTTTGTTAGATCATACAGATCAGTATTTCTTTTTTAGCTCATCAAGATGCTATGCTAATTCCAAAAGGGCAATTAGTGAGGACTCACCTAGATTGGTTGATGTTTGTAAAGATATGGATTATCTAGTTACAGATGAATATGGTCTTGCAAAGGGGAAACAGGAAAATTTACTATTTAATTCAAAAAGGCAAAACTGGACTATTATACGTCCATATATTACATATAATGCGTATCGAATTCAACTTGGTGTTTATGAAAAAGAAAACTGGCTTCGAAGAGCTTTAGAAGGTAAAACAATTGTTTTTCCAGAAGACATTGCAAGCAAAAAAACATCTTTAACTTTTGGACCAGATGTTGCAGGTGCTGTTGTTGAATTGATTGGAAATAAACAGGCGTATGGACAGGCTTTTCATATAACAACAGATGAATCGCATACATGGAGAGAAATTCTAGACTTTTATTGTAAAGAAATAGAAAAAGAAACAGGTAAAAAGCTAAAAATAAAAATGGTAAAGGACTCAACTGGACTGCAAAAGGTATGGAATCCTTGGCAAATACGTTATGATAGACTATATGATAGATTTTTTGATAATTCAAAAATTGAATCTGTAATAGGAAAATACGATTATAAGCCATGTTTTGAGGGGCTTAGTGAATGCCTGGATGTATTTTTACAAAATCCAGAGTGGTTGTCATTTGATGTTAAATACGAAGCTTGGTGTGATCGCCAAACTGGTGAATTTGTACCATTATGGCAAATTCCTGGAAAAATGAATAAATTTAAATATCTAAAATGGAGATTTTTTGGATAACAATTTGATTATTATTTATTTGTATACTGTATTATAGTGTGTAAATATTACAACTTACTCTATAATTGATTAAGATATGGCAAAAAAATATTAAAGTCTAAATTTTGTAATATTTTATATTTTATTAATAGCTCCTTTTTTGCAACTGCATGGTAAGTAGGGATATGAAGCACTGGTGGTATAATAAAAACATTCGTGAAAAGGTAAGCTCTAGAAGAGTTTAATGAGGTGAATAATCATCAAGAGGAACTTGGCAGTTCTGGTTTTTCATCTCGTGAAACTCCGAACCGCCAAACACAAATGAATAAAAAGAACGCAGAAAGTATCCATCTTTACGTTCATTTACTTGATTTGAAGATCCTAAAAAATTTGAAGGACAGTTGCTTGTAGAAAATACTGTTCAAGAATGGTATGACGCTAAACAAGCAACATCATCTATTTTTGAAATTGGATTTATAAATTCTTTAGACATAAAACAATGTCCATTTTGTGGATCTTATGGTTTTACGAAATATGGGCATAAGAAAGTCAGGACACAGAAATATGTATATAAAGTCTGTGGCAGATAGTTCACATCTTTAACAAATACTATTTTTGATTCAAAGCCACATTTAATAAAGCGGGATATAGACATCATTAATGTCAAATAGGCTTGTACAATTTACCTGTAAGTTAGGTAATGAAACATGTGTACAGAATTTAATTTAAAAATAGATGAATCTACTGAGTTGCTAAATACAAGAACATTCGATAACTATGATACAAATAAATTGCTACTATTACACGATACTATTAAACAATCATGCTTTGAATTTCTATTCAATTCTCATATTGAGTGCTGCCCTTATTGTGGAAGTATTCATATTGTTAAGGCTGGAAAAAACAGTAAAGGAAGACAACGCTACAAATGCAGCAATTGTAAATGAAGATTCATTAGTAGTACAAATCATCTAATGCATTGGTCTCACTTATCAAAGGAACAATGGGAAATCTTATTTTATTCTTTATTGAACAATGATTATTTATCTAAAACTGTGAAGCTTGTAGGTATCAGTATTGTTTCTGCATTTTATAACAGACACAAACTTATGTATGTGCTTAATAAATTGATAAATAAAAAGCAATTGTCAAAGAAAATTGCACTAGATGAAACATATTTGACTTATCAAGCTAAGGGGTTTGTAAACCAAAATCGTAGAGGTATAAGTAAAGATAAAATTGGTATTGCATGTGCAATAGATGAAAAATGGAAATTATGTTGTACACACAGCAGACAGAGGTCATCCCACCTCTAGCACGCTAATAGATATTTTTAAAAATTCAATATGTCCTGGATCAATCGTAATCAGTGATAGTCAAAGAAGTTATCATCAATTAATGGATCAAAATACCATCTGGTGAAATATCAAAAGATGGATATACCTTAGAAATGGTTAATCGTCTACATGATAGAATCAAAATATTTTTTAGAGGCAAAAGAAATGTAATGACACATTATCTACAAGGATATTTGGCATTATTTCAATATAGTAAGTTACATACAATGATGATTGGAAGCAAGATTTTTCAAGATGAATTCATGAAAATCAACAATATCTTAAATGATATTCGGAATAAAGATATATGTCCGGAAACCAATTTATACAAGAAGTTGTATGAATGTTGATTTTAGCTTCATATCCTAATTTATTAAATGTGTCTTTGATTCAAAAAAATACCTTTATCTGAGTGGATAGAATACTTACTGTAATTATTTGAATTTCACTCTATTAATTCAACAACCGATAAATATATTGGCTAATCAAAACATTCGAAGTTTTAAAAGAAATTCAAGATGATGTTGTACTAGACGGTATAGTATAGTTAGTATTGCTTGTAACGAGACAAAATCAATTTTTATAGTTACAGGAACATCAAAACCATCAAGAAAATCAA
>ENA-OPSQ01001348-OPSQ01001348.1-human-gut-metagenome-genome-assembly--contig:-NODE-1348-length-16968-cov-7.021345_pt1 | contig 16968 bp, 9 predicted proteins | sample MGYA00241456_ERZ501904 | MGnify/ENA primary metagenome ERZ501904 (study PRJEB25962, sample SAMEA2042452) | human gut metagenome | biome: human gut; feature: human-associated habitat; material: faeces...
ATTATAGTTAAGGCAATTTGCCTTAACTATTTTTATTTAGAAAGGATAGATTAATTTTATGAGTAGATGGGATATTTTATTGGATAGAACGAATCAGGCTAAAATTAAAACGGATTATGTGAACGAGGTAAATAAAGAAAATGAAAAAAAATATTGGAAAGAAAGATGTGACAAGGCTCAAGATAAATTTTTCGATATGATTAAGGCTGAAGAATTGAAAGAGATTTTTGATCTGTTCGAAGCTTTAGGAGGACCACGATTTTATTGGGAACACGAGCTTGGGCGACATCCTTATGAAGTAAATCCACAATGGAAAGCTGTTTGTCCAGATTCGAGATGGGAATCTGGACCTGATTATACGGAAGATCTAGACATGGACCGAATCGGCATTGGACATAGACATGGCAGTGGCAAAGTAGCTTTCGTTCCATGTTTGCGAATGCGAATCGACGATCCAGAATGGGGAATGAAATGGAATTATTTAACTGTAGAAATGTATTTAAATAAGGACAATCATATCATATCTCATCAGGATATGTATTTGCGTCATGGTGGAAGTAGTGGTGCAGATTTTAATAGAATCGATGAGAATAAGCGTACTGGAATTATTTATGAACACTTTGTTGCTGCATATCCAGAATTTATTAAAAATTTTGAGCGTATAGCTGAAAATGTGATTCAGCAAAAAGAAATGAAACTGGAAAATATCGAATTGCCTGTTTTACATTCAGAAAAGGATATTCCAGAAGATGTGTTGAGTACATTTGAAACATACTGTATCAAAGATGGAGTTTCCTATGCAATGAATGAAACTAAAGATGAGCTGTACGCAATCAATTCAGAACTTTCCGATCACGATATAAATATACTTTTAAAGAGTGCAATCAATAAACATGAATTTGATGCAGGTGACCAAGTTTATCTGTATGCAGATGATGACAAGTTACATCATCATCTGGAGAATTTGTTTGACCAGTATTTAGATACTCCAGAAGATTTTGATTACGTAAGCGAAGAATTTGAAAATGGTCTAGAACAATATCAGGATGAGATTGGAAAGAATGAAATGGAATTATAGTTAAGGCAATTTGCCTTAACTATTTTTATTTAGAAAGGAAAATGGTATATGGCTCGTATTTTAAAAAGAAGTCAAAGAAAGATGGAGTCCACAATAGACGTACCCACTGAAAGTGAATATAAAGCATTTCAGGATTTAAGGTCACATCTGATTATGCTGAAAAATGGACTTCCTTATTTTGAAGAAAGCATACATCCAGTAATGGAAGTATTAAAAGTAAAGGATAAAATTTTAAATCAGCATAATAAGGATGCGTATCGTTTAGGGAGTACTTATCAATCAAGACCATTTGAACTTGTTGATACGGCACCTTTGAAAAAAGCTTTTGAAGCAGACCAGTTTAAACTTCATGAAATGAAAAAAGAAATCAGCAAATGTTCTAAGGAATTGGAACACTACAGATACGAATGGCAGACAATTATTAAACCTCCAAAAGAAATGCTGAAGGATTTCTTTATTGTACGTGTTTCTCCTGAAGTGAATGAGATATTCAATAAGCATATAGATTATTTACAAGATAGGTTGAATCACCTGAAACTATACGAAAATGGATACTATCTTGAAAGTTGCAGTTTAAACTGCTTCTTGAAAGATATGAATTATTACAAGGAACATTACGAAAAAGACCTTGTTGAGTATAAAGATAAAATCAAAATGTATGAGCGAATATGCGAACCTGAGAGTCGACTTATTGATCGCAATAAGTATCTAGGCATGAACTATCAGAATATTAATGTTGAAAATATTAAAAAGATGACAGCGGATTATGAAAATATTCTGGATGAACGTATTTGTCAGGTAGAAGCAAAATTAAAGGAAATGGAAACCATAAAGGAATTACGCAAGGACGAAATGGGTATGGTTGAAATGAAATCAGATATGATAGACATGACAATGGATGAGGATAGAAAAGAAGCGATTTTGCATTGCTTGGCGGATGAAACTTTAGAGTATGTGTACGATCGTACATCCACTGGATTTTATTATGTGAGCACGGACAATCTGAGATTTACTGCAAATGAACGTTTTGACATCAATCTTACTGATGAGGATTTAAGCAAGATTTATGATTACATGAACTTAGATTTCTATGTTCTCGATTCAGAGTGCGAATGGGATGAAGATGAGAATGGAGAATACTTTGGTATTGCAGTTGGTTCAGATCGTGTCAATGGTGGTTACGAATTTGGTGATTATTGTGATTTGGATGAAGAAAGGTATGAGCTTCGTCAAACTCTGTTTGATGAGATGTGCGAACAGCATCCTATTGAATATAATGCGGATAAAGAATGTCTTACATTGCCGGATGGCAGAGTGATTAATAATATGCTTTCACGGGAGCAGGCAGTGAAACATTATGAAGATTATATCTACAAAGAAGTCAATCAGAATCAGGAAGTCAAGGAAATGACAGAAATGTTATACGGTGATGAATTGGAAAAGGATGATTTAGAAGAATGTTTATAAACTCTTAAGGTTTAAAGACTTGAGAGTTTTTTTTGTTAAGGCAATTTGCCTTAATTTTGAAAGGAGTTAATTATGGCAAGAAACTGGAAGAAAATGTCAAAAGAAGAGGAAGATAAAAAAAGGCAGGAAACTATAGATAAAGCTGTTGAAACGATGAATAAAGGGATTTATGAATACCTAGATTCAGACAGATTCAAAACCCTTTTAGATACCATGTCAAAGTTTCACGATTACAGCATGAACAACACATTGCTGATTCTAGGACAGAATCCTCGTGCCACTCACCTTGCAGGCTATAACAAGTGGCAGCAGGATTTTAATCGTCAGGTCAAAAGAGGTGAAAAAGGTTTGATGATTTGGATGCCTGTCGAAATCAAAGTAAAAGAAAAGCAATATGTTCTGGATGAAAATGGAAATCGAATACTAGGCGATGACGGAAAATTCAAAAAGGAAGAAGTTGTAGTAAAAAAACATACATTTAAAATTGGATATACATTCGATGTATCTCAAACAGAGCAGATCGAAGGAAAAGAAGTGGTTGAATTAAGTCCCGTAAAGGAACTGGAGGGTGATGTAAAGGATTATCAAGCTTTGACAAAAGCTTTGATGGAGATCAGTCCAGTGCCTATAACGATCGAAGTTTTCGATGGGACAGCCAAAGGATGCTATAATCCATTGACAAACGAAATAAAGATTCAACCCGAAATGAGCGAGGTCCAGACAATCAAGACCATGATTCACGAGATTGCTCATTCGATTGTTCACAGCAACGAAAATCTAGATCAGCTCAAACAGAAAGAAAATATTGAATTCAGTAAAAGCGAAAGAGAAGTACAGGCAGAATCAATTGCATATATCGTTTCAAGCCATCTTGGCATTGATACATCGGACTATTCATTCCCGTATGTTGCTACGTGGGGATTATCGACTGAGCCATCAGACTTGGAGAATGTAAAGCAGAATTTAAAGTGTATTAAAAGTACATCATTTGATCTAACATCTAAAATTGATACGTACATGGAACAATTACAGGCACAGCAGGAGCAAAATAAAGTCAATGTTCAAATTGCAATCAACTGGTCAGAAAATGGCACTGTTGCTCAGTACTCAGAAGAAAGCAATATTGCCCCAGAAGACAAGCTTTCTTTTGCAGAAGCAAATGAACTGCTAAAAAGAATGAACGATCATCTCAAGGATACTATGCTTGGATATGACAAAACAGATTATGAAATCACACTTTACAAGGAAAATGATGCTGATCCTTATGTTTATTCTGGAAGATATGATATAGGAAGTGAAAATGGAGATATCATTGATACAATCAGCCATTATCTGGATTGGAAAATTGAACATGAAAACGATCAGAATGCATTGCTTTTTAAAAATGATTTTATTCCCGAAGCTGAAGCAGGACGTAAATTGTCGGTGGAGGAAGCCAAACGTGTCGACAAGATTTTTGATGAAATGCTAAAAAGGGAATTGAAATATAAGACAATCAATTTCACAAGAGAACATTTTGAAACAGTGGATACAGCACGTGATGTTATGCGAGTGGAAGAAAAAATGGATGAGCTGTACAACAATGGCGATATATCAGGAAAGACGCATGACGAAGTATTAAATCATCTTTCTGAGGTTGAAGAAGCTCTGTATGAACGAATCAAGGATAATATGGAAAACAACTTTCTATTTAAAACACAAGTTGAAAATGCAGTCAACGCAGATGGCGAGCATGGATATAAACGAGCACTTTACAATCAAGATGATGTGTACAAGGATGTTGTGAAAGATGTACTGGAAATTGATGATTTACAAAAAGATGCAGATGAAATGGAATTATAGTTAAGGCAAATTGCCTTAAGGAGGTATATAAAATGAATCACATTACATTCAAAGATAAAGAAGGATTTGAAATTAATGTTCTTGCTTTTGATGGAGAATCTAATTTTGCAGTTTTAGATCGCACTTCTACTGGTTCACCAACACCTTATGTTGTGGTTAAGGGACTGGATATGGAATCAGCTACTTGGTCTAATTCGGAAGGGTATTTTGCTAATTATGAGGATTGTGTAAGAAAATACAAATCATCTGTACTAGAACATACGCAGTCAGATATACCGATGAAAGCAATGTTTGAATACTTGTTGCGTAGAGATATTGAACCGATGCTTTCCCGCACTTTAACAGATGAAGAAGTTTGGCAGGCATATGACAGCTTTATGCAGAATGATGATTTTGCATCTTTGTTAGATCGTGAAATTGTGCCTATGGCATTGGATATCATTGAAGAAAATGAGCGGAGAGAAAATTTAAAAATACAGGATATTATTGATGCTCCATTGAAATGGGATAGTAAAACAAAACCGGAAGGTGCTTTTATTGGGTTGACAGTGGCTGATTTTGTTTTTAGTCATGGACTTCGCCAAAATATGAAATTAAATGATTTCAATGAGTTGCTTGCAAAGGAAGGATATTCAACTTTTCCTAACAAGCAGTACCCATTCACAAATCTCGAAAGGATGATTAGTGATGAGGAGTTTAAACTTGATGTTCTTAATATTAGTGATAATTTAAATAAAATTTATGATGAAACGGACTTTGTTTATGAAAAAGGGATTGAAGAATCGGATGTTGCAGAAGTAGTTTTTGATGGTATCTGTGATGATTACGAACTTTCAAGACTTGTCAATAAATGTGAAGGAAAAGATCAATTGAAAGATTTTGTCGCACATTGTGAGGATATTCAAGGTCTGTTTGTAAACGCTGTTGAAATGGAGATTCAGGAAATGGAGATTTAAGGCAGATTGCCTTAATTTTAAAGATAAGGAGAATAAAGATGGATTTACTACTACACTTCAAGGTAAACGAAGGTGATGAAAATAATATCAACATACAGGAATATATGTTGTATGGAGATGTCGAAACCAAGTCAGAAAAATGCTTGGTAGATGAAGGGGACGAGGTGGTGTTAACAGAATTTCCAGTCCCTGAATTTAAAAACTGCACATTGATGAAAAAAGGTGACGAAGGTTTTTACGAATATAAAGATTATCGTCAGGGCGAAAATGCAGAACTTGCAGGTGGATATGCAGTATCGGGTATTTTACAGCAGAACAAACGTTTTGATTTTAATTATGTGAACGATCAAATTAACGGTATTGTTCAGGATCCGTTTTATAAAGTTGAAACAATGGGTGATTATCAAATTCCTATGCGAGTACTTGATGCATACAATGATTTGTATATGGCGGCACTAGCAACAACTGAATATATATACTATTTACATGATAGTGATGATGTGTTAATGGTTGGCTTAGAAAATCGTCAAACCATTGTTAGAGGTGAGTTTGCAATGGATTCTTATCAGGAGTCCTTTGAAAACATCTATTACGGAAACAGCTATGAGGAAGAAATCTGGATGGATGCGTATGAAAAGGATGCAAAAACACAGGAGTTGGAAAGTAATGAAATGGAACTTTAAGGCAGTTTGCCTTAAAAAAAGGAGCAGTGTTGTAAATGAATGAGTACGAAAAATATCAGTTGCAATGGATGTTGGACCATAACCACTCTATACGTGAAATGATTACAAGACTTGGTGAAATTGCGTTTAATGAAATGTCAAATGATGTTGGTCTATCATTTGACAAAATCATGGATGAAGCATTTGAAATCTTTGAATATGAACAAGGATTTGATAATGAAGAAATCTGGCTATGCAAAGATGAATGGGAACATGATCTATACAGTAGCAATGAATATAGTCTGACGGATGCAGGAAAGACAAAAGTGAAACATTTTATTGAGGATTGCAGAATAAAGCAGGACATTATTTTAAAAGCCGGACTGGACACCGCAAAAGAAACTACACTACCAAGTGTAGAAGATATTCTATGCAATGTTGAGGATATGGTGGACGAGGATGGGAAATACACGAATGCTTGGAACATTACGGACAATTATTTGAGTGATCCGTTAGAAATGCATAAAGATGATGATTTTGTGATCCATTCAAATGAACAGGTGAAAGATGTTTTGATTCCGCTTCCTTTAGTGGTGAAAGAAACACCGCTTCCTCCAAGTTATGAGGTGTCGACATCACAGCCACATTATACGGAAGTCAATTTGTTTGATGTAAGTGATGATGTTTTTCATGAAGAAGATACAAATGATTTTAGTCCATGGTCTGACAGAAGTATCAACAATATTCTAAGAATTGGTTCAGGTTTTGTGAATGGAAAATATCGTATCTATCATCTGTATACAGCTATGAATGTCAATGCAAAAGACAAAGCAATTTTTCTTAAAAATGAATATGGTATTGGTGGCAGAACCTATGATTTTAAAAATAAAAAACAGGACAAAGGCTACATTGACCATGATTCAAAAGGATTGACTGTATGTGTTTCATCAAAAGATTCAGCATCATTATTTAAAGATTCTGAATCAAAAACTTTCTCGTGGGCAGATGTTAGTTCACGCATAGAAAGGCTGATTGCAACAGGTAAATATTTTACGGATGAAGAAATGGAACATTATAATTCCATGAATAAGGATGAAATTCTACCTGCCTGGCTTTTAGAAAAATGTGGCTTGTCAGACTATACAAATAATTCTCAGACTGTGGCAAGACCAGACTGGATGGAAGAACATGAGATTCTAATTGATCGTGATAATGATTATGTGTTATTGAGGGACCCTGATGAAAATGTAAAGCAGGTTTGGACTGCAAGTGGTGAGTTTCTTTCGACCGTTCAATTAGAAAATGAAACAGTCGATGAAGCTATGGAAGAATATTATCATAACATTTCAAAAGGGGATATTGAGCTTTAAGGCAGATTGCCTTAATTTTGAATAATTATGTGCGAAAGGGGATATGCTTTCGCACATTTTTCTAGCATTTTTTGAAAGGATACATGGTAAAATATATATGAGGAAAATAAAACAAAGGAAAGGAGTGAATCCAGATGAAAACAATCGATTCGAGCAACTCAGCTTATTTGAACTCTGCATGGGGGATGATGAATCAAGTAGAGGTAGTGAAACTTCTGAAGAAAAAAAACAATCTATTATATACCATTTTGAAGGAGAGGAATCCAGAGCAGTTGAGCAATCTGGAATTTCAGCTTTATCAGGAGATCAATTCACACTTCACGCAGGTGCTGAAGGAACTGGAAACAACGTATCCAGCATCACAGGAGTTGAGCTGGATGGAAAAATTACAGAAGAAGGAACAGCTTTTGAATCAAGCCAGAGAAATAACATGGCAGTGGATTCTGACTCTAAAAGTGCTACAAACCAAGTATTGGAGAGAGTACATCTAGAAGATGAAAGGTTATCGACAAGAACAAAGATACAATACAATATTGAAGCTTTAAAAACTGTTCGTCAGCTTCAGAAAGAAAACAGGACAGCTACTTTACCAGAAAAAGAAAAACTAGCACGTTTTTCAGGGTGGGGTGGCTGTCCTCATGTATTTAATGAGAGTGATACGGATTACACTTTGGAAAGGAAGGAAATCAAGGAGCTTTTGACAGTGCATGAATATGCAAATGCAAAAGAATCAACATTGACATCCTTTTATACGCCATTGAATGTAATTGACAATATCTATCATATTCTTGAACGGATGGGATTCAATCAGGGAAAGGTTATAGAAACCAGTATGGGGAATGGTAACTTTTTCGGACGAATGCCTAATGATATGTATGTAAACTCAACACTGTGTGGTGTAGAACTTGACAGCATGAGTGCAACGATAAGCAGATACCTTTATGATAAGGTAGATGTAGAAAACACAGGTTTTGAAAGTAATTCCTATCCAAATAATTATTTTGATCTGGCTATTTCAAATGTTCCATTTGGCTTTTTTCAAGTGCATGATATGCAGGAACGTGATTTAAATGAACATCACTGGAACATCCACAACTATTTCTTTGCAAAGGCTTTGAAAAAGGTGCGGGATGGCGGTATCGTTGCTTTTATTACATCAACTGATACTATGGATGGCAAGAGCAACATTTTATCCTATATTAATGAAAAAGCTGATTTTTTAGGTGCCTTGCGTTTACCTTCCAATTTATTCCATGAAAACGGAGCAAATACAGATGTAGCGTGCGATATAGTTTTTCTAAAACGAAACGATGAAAAGGAAGTCAATCGTGATGCATTATTCACACAAAGACGGTATGTTACAGAACACCGACAGATGAATGATTACTTTGTTATGCATCCAGATCACGTGTTTGGTCGTGTTACGGAAGAAAAAGGACAGTTTAATAATTATGTACTGAAAGTAACAACAGATAAAGATAAATCATTACAGAATTATTTTGATGCTGTCATTAATGATTTCCCTGAAGAAATCTATGAGGAAGAACAAATATCAGAAGATCAGCAAATGTTTATTCCAATGGATGTGCAGCACTCAAAACTGGCAGTCAATGCGTTTTTTGTTGAGAATGACAAACTGTATTTCAAAGAAGCTGACTATTACTATGCTGTAGGGATTACAAACAAACCAGATGAAGATATTGCATCGTTCAAAAGTGAAACAGACCGCCTTAAGGCAATTTGCCTTATCAAATTAGCCGATACAGCAAACGAACTGATTCGTATGCAGGTGGATGATGTCGATGAGATTCTTTATCTTGGAAAACGTGCGGAACTGAATGCCTTATACGATGATTTTATTAAAGAATATGGACCTATCCATAAAAGAACGAACATCCGTCTTTTAGACAACGATCCTCGTCTTGCTTTACTGGATTCACTTGAGAACTATGATGCCAAAACAAAGCGGGCAAGCAAAACTCAAATTTTTTCAGAAAGAACGATTCAACCAAAACTTGAAATAAAAGCTGTAGAAAGTTTGGAAGATGCGGTACGTGTATCTTTAGATACGTATGCATCTTTAAATTTAGAATACATGAGTTCACTGCTTTCTGTGACAGAAGAAAGCGTACAGAAGGAACTGCTAGATAAAAAGATTGCTTTTATCCAGCCAGAGTCTGGCAAATTACTCATGGCAGATGAATATTTGAGTGGTGATATCTATGAAAAGATTGAGATTGCAGAAAGATATGGTTTTGACAACAATATCGAAGCATTAAAAAGTGTTTTACCAGAACCTTTGTCGGCTGAGGACATCCATGTACAGTTAGGTGCTCAATGGGTTCCTATTGAATATATCCGTGAATTCAGTAGTCACATTTTTAAGGAGTCTGGGTATGATTATTCACGTATGAGAATTGACTATGATGAATACTCGGCTAAATATTTTACAACACAGCCTAGTCGTTGGAACATCAACAGTGAGGTTACTTTAAACTGGGGAGTGCAGAAAACAGACAATGTAGACTTCTGGAAAAGCCAGCCGGATTACAATGGATATGATCTTTTCACAGATATTATTAATTCCAGAATGCCAGAGATTAGAAATTACTGGACGGAGGAAGATGATGACGGAAAAATACATCGAAAAAGCGAAGTCAATCCTGAAAGAACCGCACAGGCTCGACAGCTTGCAGAAGATTTGGAACAGGAGTTTGAGGATTGGATTTATCAGGACTATGAACGAAAGAAAGATTTAGTAGACATTTACAATCATAGATTCAACAACATCCGAAACCGAGTCTATAATGGATCATTTATATCTTTTCCGGAAATGGCACCATCCTACAATCTTGAGCCTTATCAGAAAAATGCGATTGCACGTATCATGGATACGAATACAAATACATTGCTGTGGCAACAGGTTGGAGCTGGAAAAACATTTGAAATGGTTGCCAGTGGAATGGAAATGAAACGTTTAGGACTAAGAAACAAGATTCTGTATGTTGTTCCAAATCATATCGTATCGCAGTGGGCAAACGATTTTTTACGTTTATATCCAAATGCCAATGTATTGGTGGCAACCAAAAAAGATATGTCAAAACAGCGTAGAATGGCTTTTACAACAAAGATTGCTACTGGTAACTATGATGCAATAATCATGGCACATTCCAGCTTTAAGATGATTTCAATCGGTACTGATTTGCAGATTGAACTGATGAGAAAACAGATGGATGAGATGAATGCTGCCATCGAGCAAATGGATAACTCATACAATGAAAACCATACAAAGATTGTAAAGCAGTTGGAAAGAACAAAAAAATCTATCGAAATGCAGATACAGAGATTAGCAGATTCCAGACGGGATGAGAATGTAGTTCCATTTGAAAATCTGGGAATCGACTATATGTTTGTAGATGAAGCACATGAGTTTAAAAATCTTTTCAGCTATACGGCTATGCGAAATATTGCAGGTGTTCCACAGCAAAATTCCGCAAAAGCTATGGATATGTACATGAAATGCAAGATCATTGAGGATAATGGCGGTGGTATCTGTTTTGCAACAGGGACTCCAGTAACGAATACTATGGCAGAGCTTTATACTATGCAGAGATATTTGCAGGAGAACGATCTAAGAAAACAGAATATTCGTTGCTTTGATGCATGGGCAAAGACATTTGGTAAAGTAACCAACAGCTTTGAAATCAGCGTGGATGGCTCAGGCTTTGTCAATCGTTCCCGCTTCTGTAAATTCTTCAACATGGAGGAATTGATGAATCACTTTAGGCAGGTTGCTGAGATTCAGACAGCCGGAATGCTGAGAAAATCACTGGAAGAATCGGTGCTAGGTCGAGTAAAAGCTGTACCGCCAAAACATATTGGAGGTAAGCCGACTGTTATTGCCATTGAGCCTAGTGATGTACTGGAAAATTACATCAGTGAAATTGTTGAACGCACCGAGAGTATTCACAATGGAAATGTGAATCCGCATATTGACAATATGCTTAAGATTACATCGGACAGTAAAAAAGCAAGTATTGATATGCGTTTGATTGATCCAAATTATCCAGACGAAGAAAATGGAAAACTATGGACGATTGCAAAACAGGTATATCAGATTTACAAGGATTATGACAATGATAAAGCAACCCAGCTTATTTTCTGTGACTCGTCTACACCTCATAAAAATGAGAATGAGAATGATGGGGAAGGTGGCTATGTGTTCAGCAATGTTTATGACGATCTAAAAATAAAGTTTGTAGAGCTGGGTATTCCCGAAAATGAGATCGCATTTATCCATGATTATGATACAGAATTAAAAAAACAGAATCTTTTTGAAAAGATGAATAGAGGTGAAATGCGTATTTTGATTGGCTCAACTCCAAAACTAGGGGCAGGAACGAATATACAGGAACGCATGATAGCAATACACCATGTAGATGTTCCATGGCGTGCAAGTGACATTGAACAGCAGAATGGGCGAGCATTCAGACAGGGAAATATGTATAACGAAATTTATGAATTCCGCTACGTTACTAAAAAATCATTTGATGCATATTCATGGCAGATGGTCGAAACAAAATCAAGCTATGTAACACAGCTTCTGGAGGGTACGGGAGATACACGTGAATTTGAAGAAGATACACAGAATAGTTTCTCATATGCCGAGGTCAAGGCGATTGCATCTGGAAATCCTATCATTAAGGAAAAGTTTGAAGTTGACAATGAAGTGAAAAGATTGGAAACAATGCGTAGATCATGGCAGAAGAAGAAACTACAGGCACAGGATGATGTTGCACTTTTGCCAGATCGAATCGAAACAGAAAAGAAATATCGCACCATTCTTGCAAAGGAATATGAATATTTCAAAGATGAGATTGAAGCCAACAATCTTAGAGATACAGAGCATTTCACATTTTATGATGTCAAAGGGAATGAATATCACAATCTGAAGGAAGCCTGGAATGCGATTGAGGAATGTACAAAGGGGTACAAGCTGAATGATTTTAAAGAAAACAAATTTGTAGGTCGCTTTATGAAAGCGAACGTATTGATTGGATTAGGCTTGGCAGGAGAAGGAATAGTAATCAAACTGAAAACACCATTGCGTACAATCAATGTTGATTCGGTAAATCCAGTAAGTCGAGTAAATTTCAATCGAATGTATAAACGTATCAATGATATACGCTATTCATTGAACAAAACGATTGAAACCATTCAGAATTACGAAGGAAATCTAAAAATTGCAAAAGAGATGGTGAACAAACCTTTTGAATTGCAGGATGAATTAACAAGTGCAAGGAATCGTCAAAAGGAGATCAACAAGATATTAGATACTTCTGGAAACGAGAATAGTAAAGTAGTTGTTGAGGATGATTTAGAAGAAGAAAGAAATGAAAGCTGTATGGAATTATAGAACTAAGGCAAAATGCCTTAATTCTTTTATTCTTTGTGCGTAATACAGCGTGGAAATGCTTATTTTCCTGTTTTTGTCAACAATAAATTTTTTTGTGAAAATTTTGTTGGATTTTTTATTTGAGCATTTTAGAGCCATAATGTGCTTTATATAAAGTGCATATAGCTCTTTTTGCTCACAATGCTCATTTTTACTCTGAACAAATTTCGCACAAATTTCTAGCATTTTTGTCCGAGAGTTGTGCTATAATGGTATCATCAAGTAAGTGTATACAGAGGACCTGAAACGAGCGTTTAGGTCCTTTTTTCATGCAAATGGAGGTGATGAAAATGAAATACGTTTTATCGAAACAGTGCAGTTTCAGCAGGAACAGCGACAGCCTAATAGGCTATACAAATCTATGCTTTCGTAATGGAGTATGGATACCTCAATATCATCTGAATGTAGATGATAGTCTGAATTCAGTGTATGAAGATAAAATGCAGGCTTTCTGCAAATATATTAAAGATGTGATCGTACCGAATGGATATGAGTCGATTGAATATCTGGTGAATCGCTTAAATTTAAAAACGATTGGACTAAGGCGGTATCAACTCTATGCGTCAACGGAAGAAGTGAATTTTTGCGTGCGGTTCGTAAAAAACATGTATGCTAAGGATATGATATATATTCATATGTTCAGAAAGGGTTGATTTCATTTCGCACAAAAATCTAGCATTTTTTGAAAGGATACATGGTAAAATATAGATGTATTGAATAAGGTCGTTTCACGGACCTTGGCAGGAATGCCGAAAGTACAGATGAATTAGAATCATACTTACTTCATTCGTGAAGGAGTTAAAATTTTGTAGTAGTCTGTAATGCCATGCGTAGTGAAGGATTACGCAGCTTCTGAAAAATCCGAAGTAATTGTTGTACAGCACAAATTAGTATGGTAGTGAAGGGTGTATGCGGGAATGCCACGTAAGTCCTGCTTTCATATCGTGCCGAGTAGTTGACCGCCTACAATGCACGACCCAAACGATAAGACATGAGGTTGTTTTTTGTTCTCATGAGTTGCTCACCGGAACTATTGATGCAACATTAAACATGAAGTCAAACCAGATATCCGTTTTCAGGACCTGTTCTATTGTTTATCTCCCTTTGGTAACTGAGATAATATAGAAAGTAAAACTTTTTCGCTTGCAGTTTAATATAACAGATTGCCATAAACGGATATCAAAAATGACCACGGCAGAAACATGAGCCTGCCATTACATGAGGATGCAAGTTCCGTGGGTGCAACTCCCACAATCCTCAAATACCATCCTACCAACACATAAATCTTTCTAAATAATACAAGGAGATAGGTCCTTCTACGATAGCTCACACTAAGATTTATCTGTTGGTGGACATCATTTGATTTAAATTAAAGCATAATTAAAAAGATGGGAGGAATCTCCTTTTAAAGACTACTTTTTACTTTAAATCGAATGAAACATACTTATGATGAAATTTGCAAAGGTCTGAATATTTTCTCTGGTTCAATATATATCAAACAGACAACAGCTTTATTCTTCGTAAGTTTTTTTTAATGAAGGTAACAAGTATTATCAGGTGCAATTCCTGAAACCTTCAATTTTTAATTTCAAGATGTAGCAACAAATCTAACAGTAGGGGGTGAAACTCCTGCTTTCCAACGTAACCTTTTCATGTTGCTACAATGTTAGCTGTGAAAAGCTTTCTTAACAAAGGATGTTTTAGATTTTTAAGGAGAATGTCAAAATCTAAAACATCTAAATGAGACATGGGACAACGATCCACAAGCCAGTGTTCTGGACAGAGCAGAAAACATGAGCCTGCTCATTGCTTTAAATGGGTGCATATAATAATGACTAATAAGCCCTTTTATATATCTTTCCCTTAAAAATTTATATGTGCCCATTTAAAATAATTTGACATAAGCAAAAGGCAGAATTTGATATTCTGTCTTTTTTTATGATTTCAAGAATTAAGGCAATTTGCCTTAAGAATGGAGGAAGAAAAAATGAAGTCTATTATACTTTACAATCAGGGAGGTTATTCCCCTGAATTGTTAGCATTCAATGGAGAAACAAATTTTGCAATTCTATATTATGCTTGCACTATAAAGCCTTATGTTCTCGCAAGTAAACTAGATGATGATGTGAGATCGGATGAATTTGAGGAAGTAGCTTGCTTTGAAAAGTATGACGATTGTTTACGAAAATATCAGTCCTTGGTTCTACAGCATTTAGAAAATACAATTCCAGTTGCAGAATTATTTAAACATTTAAAGAAAACAGATTTAGATAACGTGGTTGGTTTGGCTGGTGAGAAGATTATGGATGATGAAGATAATGAAAGAAGATGGGAGAAAATATGGTCTGCACTTATTAGATATAGACATCCAATCATAAAAGAATGCATTGAGAAGATTCAAGTGCTCTATGATGTAAAAATCAGTGGATGGGATAAATAAAACTTAAGGCAGATTGCCTTAATATTAAAATAAGGTCGAGTTTCTTTATATTCACAGTGTAGTACAGCAAAAAACATGAAATTCACCCTGAATTTCGCACAAAAATCTAGCATTTTTTGAAAGGATACATGGTAAAATATAGATGTAAAAAGATTGATTAAAAAATTAAGGCAATTTGCCTTAAAAAATAGAACAGGAAAGGATGTATTATATATGAAAACAAAACAAATTTTAATGGCAGGAGCATTGGCTCTAAGTATGGTGTTATCTGGTGGCATGTTGACTGGATGTTCTAATTCTTCAAACACAAAAGACACAAAGACAACAGAAGTTGCCAAGAAAAAAGAAGTAAAAACACTTGGTCAAAAAACCAAGGATTCAAAATCTTTGAAGATGACAAACAGCACTGGTAAGAAAATCACTGTATTTGAAACAAAATCAAGTACTGAAGAAAGCTTCAGTGATAACCTGTTGGACAATGGTGACGCTGTAAAAAACAAAGAACAACGTACTTTATACTATGAGGTAAAAGAAAACGATAAGTTGGATGTAAAAGTAGGATTACAAGATCAGGACAAAACATTCGTATTCAAGGATGTAGATACTACAGATACAAAGAAAGTGGATGTTTCTTTAAAGGATGATAAAGTCAATCTAGATGTAACGAAAAAAGATGGCAGTACTGCCACTTTAACACCAAGTGAAGATTCTGCTAAGACAGAGGACGAGAAGAAAGAGGAGCAGGAAGTAAAACAGGAAGAAAAGAAAGAGGAGAAGAAGGAAGAAACCGCAAAAGCCGATTCTTCAAATAAATCAAACACTTCTGAATCAAAGAAGGATAACACCGCTTCGACTACAAACACTAGCTCAAACAAGAACAACACAAGTTCTTCTAAACCTTCAAGCAGCAGTAGCAATAACTCTGGCACATCTAAGCCATCGAATAACAGTGGTTCAAACTCAAGTAATTCAAAACCAGCCGAACATAAGCATGACTGGGTTGCACAGTATAAAACTGTAAATGTTCCAGAAAAAGGACACAACGAGCAGGTCTTGGTACAGGCTGCTTATGATGAACAGGTTCCAATTACTGAGATGAAGGAGTTCTCAATCTGTAATCAATGTGGAGCGGATATTACTGGTGATCCGTGGGGACATTTAGAGCAAAGTGCAGTTAACGGCGGAAACTGTGGAGGATATCACTCTGAATGGCGTGAAACAGTTGTGGGATACAATGTTGTTCATCACGATGCCGTGTATGAAACAAGATATGTAGTCGATTCACCTGCTACTACAAAACAGGAATTAACAGGCTACAAGTGCAGTAGTTGTGGTAAAACGAGAGCTAACTAAATATAGATTAAAAGGCAGAATGAAAATTCTGTCTTTTTTTGTTGGTTACAGATTGTTGTAATACAGCATATTTTTGAATTGCTTCATAAAAAGAAGGTGAAGATTGAAAATGGAATTTGGATTAGTATTGATTTTATTTGTCGGATTAATTGTTCTATGTGTGTTTTATTACTCATTGGTCAGCATTTCAAAGCAGTCCGCAATCAAAGAAAAGAAACTCTTAAATAAAAACTGATATAAAAAAGGAACTCACGTTGAGTTCCTTTTTTGTTTCACATGCAATAAAGCGGGGAATACCCGTGCTATTGCACCAAAAGAAAGTATATATGAGAAAGGGTGAGATCG
>ENA-OPSQ01001350-OPSQ01001350.1-human-gut-metagenome-genome-assembly--contig:-NODE-1350-length-16946-cov-3.978095_pt1 | contig 16946 bp, 18 predicted proteins | sample MGYA00241456_ERZ501904 | MGnify/ENA primary metagenome ERZ501904 (study PRJEB25962, sample SAMEA2042452) | human gut metagenome | biome: human gut; feature: human-associated habitat; material: faeces...
AACCCCATTTTCAAAAAAATATAGGTTTTTCAACAGACTGATAGTATAATAAGGCTTGATTTTTTATTTAAACTATGGTACAATAGTACAGTATCAGAAATAGAACCCGTGATTATGGGTGTAAGCCCTGTGCAAGGGAGTCCTGTGAACCATGTCAGGCGGGGAACCGAGCAGCATTAAGCAGTTATGACCTGTGCCGCAGCAAGTTTACACTCATAATCATGGGTTCTATTTTTGCGTATCGTTTTATTTACCGATTATTATGTGCTTTTTCACGGGAGGTTAGTTATGCATCTTGCTCTTTATCGTAAGTATCGTTCTGCCACCTTTGACGAAGTAATTTCGCAGGAACATATAACCACCACGCTGAAAAATCAGATAAAGGCCGGCACTCCGGCTCACGCTTATCTGTTCACGGGATCGAGAGGTACGGGTAAGACCACCTGTGCAAAGCTGATGGCAAAGGCGGTAAACTGCTTATCTCCCGTTGACGGCAACCCCTGCGGAGAATGTGAAAGCTGTAAGGCGATAGCCGCAGGCTGTCCGGATATAATCGAGATGGACGCAGCCTCAAACAACGGCGTTGACGATGTAAGGGCGCTGCGTGACGAGGTTATGTACGCTCCGACTGTCTGCCGTTATAAAGTTTATATAATAGACGAGGTGCATATGCTGTCCTCACAGGCATTCAACGCACTTCTGAAAACCATAGAAGAACCGCCGCCGCACGTTATATTCATACTTGCGACTACCGAGATACACAAAGTGCCTGCGACTATCGCATCAAGATGTCAGCAGTTCCGCTTTTCAAGAATTGATGTAGAAGAAAGCACAAAGCGGCTGTGCGAGATAGCAAAAAAAGAAAACGTAAATATAACAGAGGATGCCGCAAGGCTAATCTCCAGATTGTCAGACGGCGGTATGAGAGATGCGGTTTCGCTGCTCGACCAGTGTATAAGCGTGAGCGCCGACATCGACGAGGAAACCGTAAGGACTACCGCAGGCATCGCAGGAACGGAGCATCTGTTCACGCTTGCGCAATGCATACACGAGCAGAATGCGCCCGAGGCGCTGAAAACTCTCGACGAGCTTCACAATCAGTCGAAGGATCTTATGCTTCTTCTTGACGAGCTGTTGTCGCATTTCAGAAATCTGTGCATACTGTCGGCAACGAACTCCGACTTTTCTCTCATCCCTGCAGGAAGCGGAACAAGAAACGATCTTGCAAGGCAGACAAAGGAGTTTACTCTCGGAGAAATAATGCGGTGTATGGATATACTGCAGGACTGCATTGCGAGAACTCCGAAAACGGCAAAACGTAAGACGGTTGCCGAAATGTGCCTTATAAGGCTGTGTACGCCACGTCTTGACAGTGATACATCGGCATTGTCGTTAAGGCTTGAAAAGCTGGAAAACAGGCTCGACAAGCTGTGTGACGGCGAGATAAGCATTCAGCCGAGAGCCGCAGTGCAAACCGCTGAAAGCACAGAAAAGCATATACCGGCGCAATCCGCAAAGCCCGTAAGCGTAGCCGGCGACAGACCGCAGGATATTATTGCGGATACGCTGAACAGGATAGAAAATAAAATCACATCCGCTGATGATAAGCAGAAGGACGTGACAGCTCCGACCGCTTCGGTACAGCAGAGCGGTACAGAGCTGAATGCCGCAGACAGCAAGCCTGACTGGCTGTTTGAGGGTACGGGTGGCGCTGATGATAACGCAAGTGCAGGAAACGAAGATGCTCCTCCGTTTGACCTTGACGAACCGCAGGCAAGCGTTGCTCCGCAGGAACAGGCAGTAAAGACCGGGAATAATCTTTCCGAACAGAATAAAAAGAATCTGTCGGCAGGCAGTGTGCAAAGTACCGGTAATGCCGATCCGCAGGTAACCGAGATACTCGACAGACTTCCCGTTATACTGCAGGCTATACTGGGACAGGTGCAAGTGACGCTCGGTCGGGATACGGTGAATATCAGCGGTTATCAGAAATTCCAGTATGATTTCCTGACAACAGGCGACTCGAAGGAACGGCTTGAGAAAGCCGCCGAAGAGGTAACAGGCAGAAGGCTTGTAATGACCTTTGACAATATCGGCGATACAGCCGAAAGCAAGGATAAAAGCGACCCTGTTTCCGATTTCTTATCAAGAGCGGAAAAAATGGGCGTAAAAATAAAATACAAAAAACCAAAAAATTAAGTCGTTGACTTAAAGATACGAAAGGAAAAATCACAATGAAAGCAAGATTACCCAAGGAATACCAGAACAGAGGCGCAAACAACATGAACAGCATGATAAAGCAGGCTCAGAAGATGCAGGAAGACATCGAGCGTGTACAGGCTGAGCTTGAGGCAAGAGATTTCACAGCTTCTGCCGCAGGCGGTATGATTGAAGTTACAATGAGCGGTGCAAAGGTACTCAAGGAAGTTAAGCTCAACCCCGAGGTAGTTGACAAGGACGCTATCGAGGATCTTCAGGACGTTATCGTAGCAGGCGTAAATGCCGTTATCACACAGATTGAAGAAGTAAGTGCCGCAGAGATGGAAAAGGTAACAGGCGGAGTTAACATTCCGGGACTTGTTTAATGGCTGAATATAATTCTCAGCCGCTTATAACGGCGGCGCAGGAATTCGCCAAGCTCCCCGGCATCGGTCTTAAAACGGCGCAGAGGCTGGCATATTATATACTGAACGCCCCGGAGGAAGAAGTGGAGCAGTTTGCGTCCGGAATTCTACGGGCAAGACGCAGTATGAAGCTGTGCAGTGTATGTCAGAATATCTGCAATACGGACAAGTGCGATATATGCTCGGACAGCCGCAGGAACCACAAGGTCATATGCGTTGTGGAAAGTCCCAAGGACGTTTCCGCCATAGAACGAAGCGGCGGCTTTGACGGAGTGTATCATGTGCTTCACGGGCTGTTGTCACCGATGAATTCGATAGGTCCTCAGCAGCTTAAAATAAAGGAGCTTATGGCAAGGCTGTCGGATACGGACGAGGTCATAATGGCTACAAGTCCGACTATCGAGGGAGAGGCTACGGCAACATATCTTTCAAGAATGATAAAGCAGCTGGGAGTAAAGGTGACCCGTCTTGCGTATGGTCTGCCTGCGGGCGCATCGCTTGAATATGCGGACGATGTTACGCTCCAGAGGGCGCTTGAAAACCGTAACGAAATATAATTTTCTTCGGGAAAGGAATATAATAAATGACACAGGAACAGTTGAATGCAATACAGGAACGGACAAAGAAAATAACCAACCCGAAACTGCTCGAAGTGATGAGAACGCTGAAAAAATGCGCTGAAGAAAAAACAAATCCCGAACCGCAGTATCAGGTGGATTATATCGACAATCTGATGGAGGCAAGACTTCTTGCGCCTGTAACCGTGACGGATATGTCGGGGGAGAACGAAAATCAGATGAAGGTACAGTTCTCGCACCTTACAAATCCTCAGAACGAGAAATATTTTATGGTGTTCACCGATATGGAAACAATGCAGAAGAACATCAATGATATAAGCAAGATCTGCGTAATCGCCGTTACATATAAGGATCTTTCCGCTATGCTGTCACAGCCGAAGTGTGCTATGAAGGGCTTTGTTATAAACCCCTTCACCGAGAACATTATCTGCGGTCCTAAGCAGGCAGAGGTCATAGCAAATTATATAAGGCAGAAAAAATTCAACAGCGGCGAGCTTACTGTCATAAACGAGGTTACGGGCGTGCCGGACACTGTTACCAAGCCTATAACGAGCTATTTTGACAGCCGTAAGGATATTAAAAAGGCGTATATTATGAATATGCGCAAGGTAAATCAGCTCAACCGCCTTATAATCGTGGATTTCGAGGGTGAGGACGACAAATTCAACGACTTTACCAAGGACTTTACCGAAAAGGTGCTGAAGGATATAAACGACGAAAAAGCGCCGTTTATGATAATGAACTTCAATCAGCCTGCCGCAAAACAGGCGACAAAAGAAAAAGTTCCGTTCTATGTAAAGGTTTAACGGCTTTAAACGTTATGCAAAAAATGAACACAAACAAAAGAGGCTTTTGCCTCTTTTTTGTTTATTCTGCGGAAATTTTCTTTAATTTTTTGCATTTACTTGACGAAAAAGCGGTTATGATATATCATTATACTGTATAAATAGGTCTACGGACCGGACAGGAGAAATCATGAAAAACATTATCTCTGCTTCAATGCTTGCGAGCGACCTTACAAATATAGAAAAAGAAATCCGCCGTACCGAAAACGCACAGATCGAGTGGCTTCATATAGATGTTATGGACGGAGTTTTCGTTGACAATATAACCTACGGGAACAACGTTGTTGCCGCTATGCGTAAAGTGAGCAATATATATTTCGACACGCACCTTATGGTGACAGATCCCACAAATCTTATACCGCTTTTTGCCCTTGCGGGCAGTAATATGCTTACTATCCACCTTGAAAGCAAAGGCGACACAACAGCAAACCTTAAGTATATAAAGAAAAGCGGTATGAACGCAGGACTTGCCATAAAGCCCGCTACAGACTGGAAGGAAGTAATACCTTATCTGCCGCTGTGCGATATGGTGCTTGTAATGACCGTTGAACCCGGCTACGGCGGACAGGGATTTATTCCGCAGTGCGCCGACAAGGTGGCAATGCTCCGTAAATACTGCAACGAAAACGGATTTGACAAAATGAATATACAGGTTGACGGCGGTATCAACACGGCAACCGCCGCAACAGTTAAAGATGCCGGTGCAAACGTACTTGTAGCAGGAACATATCTGTTCAGGGCGAAGGATATGAGGGAAGCGGCAGACGCTATACGCTAAAAGCAGTCGGGCAACAGCTCAGTTGCTTTGTCTGTAAGCAGAGTATAATATTCCTCCGTGTCGCTCATATGGCTGAGATCCGTATATAACGGAAGGCGGTACTCCGACACGATGTGCCGTATAATTCCGATGCGGCTTTCAGACAATTTGCTCTGCGGCAGATGAATGGCAAGACGGTAATCTTTCCCGTCACGGTCTGCGTATAAGGATACACGGTCTGCGACAGCCTTGAGTGCCTTGCAAAGCCTTGCGAGAACGCAAAGCTCTCCCTCGCAGATGACCGCCGTAAGCGGCGGTCGGCAGGATGCGTTTTTTCCGGACGGAGTGCCTTTAAGGCAGGAGATATACAAGGTACAGCCTCCGTCGCTTTTCGGGAAAGCCTCGACAAGCAGACGTTCTCCGCAAAGCCCGAGATTATGATCTTCGCTGAGGCAGGATATAAGTCTTGACAAGGCAAGCTCTGAGGTACGGGAATCGCCCGAAATATCTTCGCATTTAATGCGGTATCCGTCCATATCCGACGGATCGAGCGTAATTTTTACGGTATTTCCCGCAAGCTCATCTATCTGCATGGGACACCTCCTGTTAAACCGGTTAAGCAGCTTATAGTCTGAAAGGACAAAAAGATATAATGAATACAACCACAAATGAAGCTCTTCTTAAGAAGATAGACGAAGCTCCTTTGCTGATGTCAAAGGAGGCGGCTAAGAAAAAACTGCGTAAGCCGAGAAGCATATACGGCGATCAGATACTTTTTATGCTGGCGATAACCGTCATTGCCACCTGCTTTTACGGCATGAGGGTAGTAGCGGTGTGCGCCTGCTCGGTGCTTGCCTGCATACTGACCGATATGGTCGGCTGTTTCCTTTCAAAGAAGGAATACGGTGTAAAAGACCTGTCAACCATAGCCTATGGTATGGCTCTTGCTCTTATGCTCCCTGCAAGCGTTGAATATTATGTAGTGATAATCGGCGCAGTGCTTGCAATTACGGTAAAGCATATATTCGGTGGCAAGGACAACTATATATTCAATCCTGCGGCGGTTGCGATAGCGTTTCTTATAATCTGCTATCCGACACAGGTACTGATGTATCCCCAGCTTGGCGCCCATCCGGAAATATTCGGAGATACGGGAACGCTTGTAAGCGGAATCGAGAGCAGTTTTATAAAGAACGGCGCAATGCCCTCACTGACTCCTCTTGAGATACTTATGGGAAGATTCCCCGGCCCTATGGGAACTACTCATATACTCGTGCTGATAGTAAGCGGTATCTGCCTTATCTGCAGAAGAAGCGTGTCGCTTTCCGCTACTGTGGGCGGAATAGCCGTAATGGGCGTGCTTTCCTATCTCACAAGCAGTGTAGAGCCTGCTATGGACGCTGTTATATTCCGTTTTGTAAGCGGATTTGTACTGTTCGGCTTTATATTCCTTGCGAGCGATCCGCAGACGCTTCCGTTTACAAACGGCGGAAGGGTGCTGTACGGCATAGCGCTCGGAGTAATCACGGTTATATTCAGAAATTCCGCAAATATCGAGGGAATATTCGTGTTCTCCCTGCTGATAGTAAACGCTCTGTCGCTGTATCTTGACAAGCTGGCATTCGTAATAGGCGTACAGACAAAACAGCTTTTAAGATACCTTAAGCATAACCTCGGCTCGTTTGAGCGAATGACAGAGGATGCAAAGCAGGGTAAGACGCCGAAGCTTTCAGATACGCAGGAAATTATGATTGAACCTGTTAATTATAATATGCCCCCTATCGACAATAAGGTCACAAAGGTAAAACGTCATAAAAAGTCGGTAATGGAGAATCTTTCCGACAAAATATCGGATTCGGTAAAGAAGAAGAAAGCTTCGGCTCAGCCCGCCGGCGAAAAGGAAAAGGAGGCGCAGCATGGCTCAGACAAAACAGATGAAGCCGGAAAAGACACGGAACAGTGACTTTAAATTCACCCGTGATCTTATAGACGGACTGGCAAAGCAGAATGTCGTGCTGATGACAGGCATTGTAAACGCACCTGTAATAATCGCCGCTACGACCTTCAAGAAGGGCGTGGTAATCGCTCTTGCTTTTGCGATAATATCGTTTCTGACAATAGTTACCTGTTCGTTTGTACCGAAAAAAATAGTTTATACCCTCAGAGTAATTATATATGCGCTGGTAGGCTCGGTCTATTATATCCCGACCGTACTTCTTTTAGAGCAGATCTTTCCGCTTACGGTCGAGCTTATAGGCATCTATATGCCGCTTATAATTACAAACGCTCTTATCTTCTCGAAAACGGAAAGCCGTTTCTATCTTGAGGACAAGCTGAAAATGATAATCGACGTAATTTTCTTCATAGCGGGTTTCGGCGCAGTGTGCGTCCTTACCGGAGGCTTCAGGGAGCTGATATGCTTCGGCACGTTTGCCGGAATAAAGCTGTTTGATTTCAAGATTGCGGCTTTTGAATCACCTTTCGGCGGATTTATACTTGTCGGAATAATGGCAGGTATGTTCAGGGCGCTTTACAACTATCTGCGTAACCGCAGAATAAGGCTTAACAGCGAGGAGCATAACAAGGCGACGGCTCACACCTACCGTTCAAGCACCGAAAGCAAGCCGGCTGCACCCCATCTGCTTCCCTCGCAGGACGACAACGTAAAGGAGCGCAGTGATGGATAAATTAGCACTTTTTATCAATACGGCTATGCTCGCTATGTTTGTCGAGAATGCGATATTCTCCCGTGCGCTCGGAACAAGCGTGGCGTTCTACGCATCAAGAAAAAAAGAAAGCATATTTGGGCTGGGGCTTGGCATAACATACGTTATCGTGGTTTCAAGCTGTATCACGTTCTTTATAGACGGGTGGCTTGCCGACTGGCAGTATTTTTATGTTGTCATGCCGCTTATATACACGCTGACGGTGAGCATAGTATATACGGGCAGTCTGCTCCTCCTGTGGAGATTCCTGCCAAAGATATTCAGAAACATCAAGAAATACGTTCATCTTTCGGTGTTCAATGCGGCAGTGCTTGGAGCATTGTTCCTGAACACGACATATCACGCTGATTTCTTTTCGTATATGGGATTCGGTGTCGGAATAGCGGCAGGCTTTTTCATTGCGGTGTTCTTCCTTCATATCGCAAACGAAAGGCTCAATTCTCCGCTTATTCCCGAGGCATTCAGAGGAATGCCGATAATGATGGTTTTTGTCGGCATTATGTCACTTGCATTCTATGCGCTGACAGGATATAACACAGGCGCTATCTGATAATTTCTAAAATGGAGATACTGATATGAGCAGAAAAAAAGGATTCAAGGTAAAACGTTCAAGAAGAAATCTGTATAAAAAACGTAAAAGCACCGGCAGGAAGATATTTGACGGGGTTCTTTTCGTTGTAATACTGGGCGCACTTGTCTTTGTGGGATACTCGGTCGCTTCTCCGCTGATAAAGTTTTTCGGCGGAAACGGGGACAATTCCTCTGTGAGCGAGCCTGCGTGGACACCGCCCGAATCGCTCCCCGAAACATCGGACAGCAATTCGCAGACCAACTCGTCCGACAACTCAGGCGGCAGTGATACAACAAAGGATAACACTTCCTCAGTGCCAAGCGAGGTAACATCTGCTTTTGCGACGGTTGCTCCCGACTCCGCACTGAAAAGCGATGCCGCACTGAATAAGTTCCTTGCCTCAGCAAAAGACAGCGGTTATAATCCCGCCGTATTTACGCTTAAAAACACCACAGGCGAGCTGTTATACAAATCATCGCTTAAGGCTGTAAAGGACAACACAGACGTAAATAAGGGCAGTCTGACGGCAGCTCAGATAGTAAAGGCGTGCAAGACGGCAGGAATCACTCCCGTTGCGGCTATAACAACGCTTTTCGACAGAAAGACACCGTATCTTTTCGACAATGCGGGATATATAATCTCTGACGGAAACTGGAGCTGGCTGGACGCCGCCGCCGATAACGGCGGTAAGCCGTGGACTACTCCCTATTCCGCCGATGCGGTAAACTATTATGCGGATATATGCGGAGAGCTTGCAAAGGCAGGATTTGCCGATATTGAGCTTGAAAACACTGTCTTCCCGAACTTCCAGTCCTATGACTACTCGCTGTTGTCAAAGGAACTGCAGAATGCAAACAGAAGCGAGAAATTAGCCGTTCTTGCGGCAACGTGTGCAAAGAAAGCAAAGGAAGGCAACGCAACCGCAACGGTTGAAATAAAGGCTGACGCACTGCTTACAATGTCGGCAACGGCTTATGACGGTACAGCTGAAATATGGTCTGCGAAGGATAAGATGGGCGAGAGCAGTGTGCTTGTCACAATGGATATGTCGCTGCTTGGCACAAAGCTGCAGACTTCGGCAGATAAGACGGTAACGGTTGAAAAGGACAAGGTCAAGGCGGTAAATCAGATATTCACGCTTGTAAAGAAGGCTGTCGGCGACAAGGAAATATCGGTCGGAATAACAGGCAGTGCAAATTTATCGGCAGACGAAATCAAAAATTGTAAAACGGCACTCGAAAAGCTCGGATTTACCGATATAAGATTCGAATAAATACACAAAAGTGCTTGCATTTGCGGCATTTTTAAGGTATAATTAGAGAATAACGTAAGAGCGAATATCGCACGGAAAAGAAAGGAATACAAAATGACAGAATTACTGACATTATTAACAAGCGGACAGACAGCAACAACCACAGGACAGGGTGGAAACGATATAGTGAGCATTCTCACAATGCTTATCCCCCTTGCACTTATGGTAGTTATATTCTACTTCCTTATCATAAGACCCGAAAAGAAGCGTGGCAAGAAGATGCAGGAAATGCTCAACAACCTTGAGGTTGCTGACGAAGTAGTAACAACAGGCGGTATTGTCGGCAGAGTATTAAGAGTTACAGATGATACTGTACTTATCGAAACAGGCTCTGACAGAACAAAGATCCGTGTATTAAAGAGCAGCATTGCCGAGAACAGAACTGTTCACGATGATACAGAATCAAAGTAAGAGATTCTGAGATATTACAAAATATACACCCTCACGGCATAAGCTGTGAGGGTGTTTTTTGCAAAAAAATCCATCGTACTTGCCGGTAATCTTCCGGGATAGTACGATGGATTTAACTTATTGTGCCGATATGCGATATTATGTGGTTACATATCAAACAGGTTTATCACTTCAATACCTTTGGCTTCAGCCATGCGTACCGTCTGTCCTGTACCGCTCCTGCTGTTGCTTTGGTCATAATACGCCACACAGCAGTCTGCAAGCTCTATCAGGCGTGCGTTACGCTGTTTCATACAGTCCTTGGTGTATTCACTGCCGATATACTCAATGCTGTCAGCCGCCATCATTATCGCATAAAACTCCTGCTTGTCGTTGTAGCTCCAGTTCTTTGTCTGTTCCTCGTTTGAGCAGGGGAGTACAAGGTGGAGTTTTATATCGAGTGCCTTGCGTTTTCTCAGATACAGCACCATATGAGCGCACATAGTGTCGAAACCGAGAGCGCCGCCGCAGTAGAAGTCGGTGACGCCACGCTTGACAAGTCCGCATATTGTGCTGTCAAGCAGAGATTTAAGCGCATACATATCCGGGCTGTCAATTTTACGATGCCCTGTAAAGCAAACCGATGTCATACGCAAAGCCTCCTTTTAGTTACGATAAAAAGAAAAATAAGCCGTATCTGCGTCTGACAAATACGGCTGATGTGCTAAAGCTAGATGTAAATCAGTCTTCAACCTTTTCTTCGATGAACTTAACAATGTCACCGACAGTCTTGATCTTTTCAACCTGATCATCGGGAATCTCGATGTCGAACTCTTCTTCAAAGCTCATTACGAGATCTACTACGTCAAGTGAATCAGCGCCGAGGTCGTCTGTGATGCTTGCAGCCTCAGTAACCTTGTCTTCTTCAACGTCGAGCTGGTCAACGATTATCTTTTTTACCTTATCAAATACCATTTGAAATCTCCTCCGTGTTTTTAAAAAGAAATTTTCTTTCGTTAATATTATACGGCATTACGCCGAAATAATCAAGTCGTATTTACAACAAATACATTAAAAAAATGTCTAAATTTACAGGGTGTATTTCTACACTTTGCACAAGTTTATAATAGCATCGTTATGTTATTCCATAGCGATAAACGAAAATGGTTTTATATGTTTTTAAGCTACCGTTAGTTCTATTCGTCGGATAACACTTCTCGGGTTCGCTATTCTATACGATAACGTTGCTGCTATTTACGAGGGAAAGAACCAAAGGGACTAGGGAGAGTCTGAGCCTCGCTTACGCAAGGCTCGTGCACTCCGCTAAAGCTCCGCTGGACTGCCGCAGTGAAGCAAAGCGAAACGATTGAGCACTTGCCAAAGGTTAGTGCTCAGCCCTATCCCTATCCCTTAGGTTCTCTCCCTCGTGGCTCCCTCTTTCCTTACCCACACCCTTACCCCGCTGAGAAGTGTTGGCGATAAGACCCACATACGACTTAATTCTAAAAGTCAAGTAAAGACGGACGCTAAAACGCTACTTAGTGGTATAAAGCGTAAAGAACCAAGGGAACATTGTTTATGCTTGTTATATGCAAAATGTTTGTGGAACGCAAACAAACAATCTGCCGTTTTTTAATTCATATAAGAATACAACAAGTAATCAAATCTACTCGGAAAACATACCGATTTTGCGGAATTTCTTGTAGCGGTTATCAAGCAGGGTAGGAATATCTATCCTTGACAGTCTTTCGACCGCACTTATAAGATATTCCGATATATTATCCGCTGTCTGTGCAGGGTCGGTATGAGCGCCGCCCACCGACTCGGAAATAATCTTATCGCACACGCCGAAGTTATATAAATCTTCTGCCGTAATCTTCATAAGATCGGCCGCTTCCTTTTCTCTTGAAGGGTCCTTCCATAGAATAGAAGCAAAGCCTCTGGGAGAAATTACGGAATATAAAGCGTGTTCAAGCATAGCAAGCTCATCGCATACGGCAAGTGCAAGTGCGCCGCCGCTTCCGCCTTCGCCGAGAACTACCGATATAACGGGGGTTTTCAGCGTCATAAACTCGGCAATATTCTTTGCTATAGCCTCGCCCTGACCTCTTTTTTCGGCTTCAACTCCGCAGAATGCGCCCGGTGTATCAACAAAGCAGATAACGGGTCTGTGGAACTTCTCCGCCTGATATGCAAGCCTGAGAGCCTTTCTGTAGCCCTCGGGATGAGGCATTGAGAAATTCGACTTCTTGTTTTCCTCAAGGTTTCTGCCCTTTACCTGTGCAATCACTGTGACGGGAGTGCTGTTAAGAGTAGCTATACCCGATAATATTGCGGCATCGTCACCGTAGTGGCGGTCGCCGTGAAGCTCGGTGAAGTGGTTGAATATAGCAGGAATATAGTCGTTTACGGTTGGACGATTCTTTTCTCTTATTATCTCAAGATGCTGTGTAGCAGTCATATTTGACATTATCATTACCGTCCTTTCAACCGTGCTGCCAGTCAGCGCCGATTTTTTTATAGTTATGCAGTCTTAATATATTCGACAGCGTTTTACGCATTGAGCGTCTGTCGGCTATCGCATCAACAAAACCGCTTTCAAGCAGGAATTCTGCCGTCTGGAAATCATCGGGGAGCTTCTGCTTTATAGTGTCCTGTATAACACGTCTGCCTGCGAATCCTACAAGCACCTTAGGCTCTGCAAGGATTATATCTCCAAGACTTGCAAAGGATGCTGTAACACCGCCTGTTGTGGGGTCTGTAAGCACCGTGATATAAAGTCCGCCTGCATCGCTGTGACGTTTTACCGCACCGCTTGTCTTTGCCATCTGCATAAGGGAGATTATGCCCTCCTGCATTCTCGCACCGCCCGATGCTGTGAAGAGTATAACAGGCAGCTTATGCTCTGTGGCATATTCAAACGCTCTTGTTATCTTTTCGCCTACAACACTGCCCATGCTCGCCATCATAAAATTGGAATCCATAATGCCGATGACCGCACGGTAGCCTCGTATAGTGCATTCGCCCGTCACTACTGCGTCCTTCAGTCCCGTGCTTTCCTGCATACCCTTTATCTTCTTCTCGTAATCGGGGAAGCCGATAGGGTTCAGTGACACCATATTTTCGTCAAACGGCTTGAAGCTGTCCTTGTCTACTGTTATATCAAGACGCTCCTTAGCGGAAAGCCTTGCGTGATAATTGCAGACAGGGCAGGTTTTCTTACGCTTTTCAAACTCGTCCATATAGAACACGTTCTGACAGCGGGGACATTTGAACAGCAGGTCCTTTGGTATTTCGGGGGCGGAGGAATCCGCCACGTCCTTCTGTTCCTCATTAAAACGGTCCTTGACCATTTTAAACAGATCTTCTAACAATTAAAGCACCGCCTTTTCGTTTGCTTGTGGCATTATCAATAATTCGTCAGATCCTTGCGGTTAAGGAAGCCTATATCGAAATTACCGCTTTCGACATCCTCGTCACGCAGGAGATTGAGCTGAAAATCAATGTTGGTGTTGATACCCTCTATGAGAAATTCGGAGAGGGCGACCTTCATCTTCTGGATAGCCTCTTTCCTGTCCTCGCCCTTTACAAGCACCTTCGCTATCATACTGTCATAGTAAGGGGGTATCTCGTAGCCCTGATATACCGCCGTATCAATACGCACACCGAAACCGCCGGGCATATGAATCGACTTTATCTTACCTGGGCAGGGGCGGAAGTTGTTCTTAGGCTCTTCCGCATTTATACGGCACTCGATAACGTGACCGCTGAGCTTTATATCCTCCTGCTTATACTGCAGTGGAAGTCCTGCGGCGATGTTTATCTGCGCCTTTACAAGATCCACGCCGGTCACCATTTCGGTTACGGGGTGTTCGACCTGTATTCTTGCGTTCATCTCCATAAAGTAGAAGTTTAAATCCTTGTCTACAAGGAATTCTACCGTTCCTGCGTTTGCATAGCCGCAAGCCTTTGCCGCTCTTACTGCCGCTTCTCCCATTCTCCGACGGAGCTCCTCTGTCATAATGGGGCTGGGGCTTTCTTCAAGCACCTTCTGATTACGGCGCTGTAACGAGCAGTCACGCTCGCCGAGATAAATTACATTTCCGTGCTCGTCCGCAAGGAGCTGTATCTCGACGTGTCGGGGATTTACAATGAACTTCTCGATATATATATCATCGTTTGCAAAGAACTGTTTAGCCTCCTGCTTTGCGGCGGTCATTGCCGCTTCAAGCTCTTCGGGCTTTTCAACAAGTCTTATGCCTCGTCCGCCGCCGCCTGCGCTCGCCTTTACCATTATCGGATAGCCGATCTTTGCGGCAATCTCCTGAGCCTCCTCAAGCGTCCCAACAACACCGTCGGAGCCGGGAACTACGGGAACGTTGTTTTCTATCATCGTCTTCTTTGCGTTTGCCTTATCACCCATAGCGTCCATAGCGTCAGCGCCCGGACCTATGAACTTTATTCCGCACTTGTCGCAAAGACGTACAAAGTGGCTGTTTTCGGAAAGAAAACCGAAGCCGGGGTGAATTGCCTGTGCGCCCGTTATCTCGCAGGCGGCAAGCAGTGCCTTTGAATTAAGATAGCTGTCCTTTGACGGAGCAGGTCCTATACATACCGCCTCGTCCGCTATCTGTGCGTGAAGCGCAGTCTTGTCGGCTGTCGAATATACTGCGACAGTCTTTACTCCAAGCTCTCTGCACGCACGGATTATTCTTATAGCAATCTCGCCTCTGTTGGCGATCAGAATCTTATTGAACATACAGCGTTTGCCTTCCGTTTACTTGATAGCAAAGGTGATCTCTGCGGATACCGCCTTTTCACCGTTTACTGTGGCAAGAGCCTTGCCGACACCGATAGGACCTTTTACCTTTATTATCTCGACTTCGAGCTTTAAAAGATCGCCGGGTACTACCTGTCTTCTGAACTTAGCGTCCTTGACACCGCCGAACAGCCCTATCTTGCCCTTGTTTTCGGGGAGTGCAAGCATTGCCACTGCGCCTGCCTGTGCAAGCATCTCAAGCATAAGTACGCCGGGTACTACGGGGTATCCGGGGAAGTGTCCCTTGAACCAGAACTCGTCCTCTTTCATATACTTTGTGGCAACCACACGCTGACCGGGTTCCATTTCTTCGATAGTATCAATAAGCAGGAACGGATCTCTGTGAGGGATTATCTCCATTATCTGCTCTTTATTCATAAGCGACATATACAGTCCTCCGTTATTCTATTATGATGAGCGGCTGACCGAATTCAACAGCCTCTCCGTCCTTTACGGCAATAGACTTTACAGTGCCGGAAATATCCGCCTGTATCTCGTTCATTACCTTCATACTCTCAACGATGCATACTGTGTCGCCCTCGTTTACCTTATCGCCGACCTTTACAAAGGGAGGCTTTGTGGGGGAGGGAGCAGAGTAGAATGTGCCGACAATGGGGCTTTTTATGCTCTTGCCGGTATCGGCAGGTGCCGCAGCAGGAGCCTGTGTCTGCGGTGCTGATGTCGGTGCTGCGGGAGCAGCCGCCATAGCCATAGGAGGCATTGCGGGCATCACAGGAGGTGCGGGAGGGGGATTCTTCTGACCAAGCTCAAGCTCGAACTTGTCGTTCTTTACATACATATAGGACAGACCGCTGTCCTTCATAATACCGATAAATTCCTTTACGGCATCGGTAAGCGAATTAGTTTCAAACTGCATATTGTGTCAACCTTTCTCTTAGTCCTCTACGGGAGCAAATGCTATACAAGCGTTATGACCGCCGAAGCCGAGCGAATTGCTGAGTGCGCCTGTAATCTTCATATCTCTCGTGCCGTCAGCCGCATAGTCAAGATCGCATTCGGGATCTGCCACCTTAAGACCTAATGTGCGGTGCACCTTGCTGTTCTTTATCTGAAGGGCGCAGGCTACCGCTTCTACACCGCCTGCCGCACCTAAGAGGTGACCTGTCATTGACTTTGTGGAGTTGATGACCATATTCTTTGCGTGTTCGCCGAATACCAGCTTTACAGCGGCTGTTTCGGTCTTATCGTTCATAGGTGTGGATGTGCCGTGTGCATTTACATAGTTGAAGGTTTCGGGCGCTCTGCCTGATTCCTTTACAGCGAACTCCATAGCCTTTGCGCCGCCCTTGCCCTCGGGGTCTGGGCTTGTTTCGTGGTAAGCGTCGCAGGTAGCACCGTAGCCGATGACCTCAGCATAGATGTTTGCTCCTCTTGCTTTTGCGTGCTCGTATTCTTCAAGAATTACGATACCGCTTCCGTCACCGAGAACGAAGCCGCTTCTCTCTGCGTCAAAGGGGATACTTGCTCTGTCAACATCGGTGGACTTTGTTACAGCGTGCATATTGTTGAAGCCGGCATAGGCAAAGCCTATCGAGCATTTCTCTGTGCCGCCTGCTATGGCAACGTCCATATAGCCGTTCTTTATAGCGTGGAATGCCTCGCCTATAGCGTGTGTACCGCTGGCGCAGGCAGATACTGTGCAGTAGTTTATGCCCTTGAAGCCTGTACGGATAGCAACCGTACCTGCCGCCATATTGCCTATCATCTTGGGGATAGTGAATACTGAAACTCTCTTGTTGCCCTTGTTGTGATATGCGAGAAGCTCTTCCTGCGTTGTTTCCATACCGCCTATACCTGAGCCGATTATTACGCCGCATCTGTAAGGATCGAGATCCTTGAAGTCACTTCCTGCATCCTTTATAGCCTTGTCAGCCGCATATACGGCATACTGTGTGATTATATCTGTACGGCGAAGCTCTTTCTTGTCAAAAAGACCGTCTGCGCTGAAATCCTTTACGGAAGCCTTTACGTTAAGCTCTTCGCTCTGACCGGGGAACCACTGCTCTAATGTAAAGCCGTGCTTACCCTCCATAAGACTGTTCCAGAATTCTTCCTTGGTGTTTCCTATGGGGCTTACTACGCCCACACCGGTAATTACAACTCTGCTCATTTTTGTATTTCCTTTCGTGGCTTGTCTTTACATTGATAAGCCGCCGCTTATCTCTATTACCTGACCTGTTACATAGCTTGCGTCCTTTGAAGCGAGGAATGATACAACGCCTGCTATCTCTTCAACTTCGCCGCATCTGCCCATAGCTATCTGCTTTACCATTGCCGCTCTCAGCTCTTCCGAAAGAGCGTCG
>ENA-OPSQ01001370-OPSQ01001370.1-human-gut-metagenome-genome-assembly--contig:-NODE-1370-length-16795-cov-3.489486_pt1 | contig 16795 bp, 16 predicted proteins | sample MGYA00241456_ERZ501904 | MGnify/ENA primary metagenome ERZ501904 (study PRJEB25962, sample SAMEA2042452) | human gut metagenome | biome: human gut; feature: human-associated habitat; material: faeces...
TACAGTGACGCTTAACGCTACACGTCCGCAGGTTAGTACATATATCTCAGGTTAGCGGCGTTTTTTTAAGGGTAAATGTCAGTGCAGTTGTAACGATACACTCACGAAATTATTAATACCTTGTCGGTACTGAAACTGTTTTCGGCTGTGTTGGTGATATATTTCACTGCGTGGTTTTAACAATCAGTTTTCAAAAATTATGCTTTGATATTCAGAACGTGTCCTGTTACTCCGGCAGGCGGAATATCGGCGCTGTTGATAAGATCAACCACCTCTGCCCCGCTTTGTTCAATGCTGTCGATGCTCTTTGACAGCATTGCTGTGGAAACGCTCTGTGCTACGTTTGCCTGTGCCATACTGACAGACATACTCGCAATGTAAGAAGTAAGATCCATAATAAGACCTCCTTTAAGCTATCAATCGGTAATGATAGTCTTTTCTCTTATCTCTTTTTCTACCATATCGCAGAAATCAGATACCGACATTGTACCGATATCGCCACGCTTGCGGCAACGGATAGAAACGTTTTCTGTTTCAACCTCCTTATCGCCTATAACAAGCATATAAGGAATCTTCTGAAGCTGTGCTTCACGAATCTTAAAGCCTATCTTCTCGCTTCTGTCGTCAACCTCTACTCTTATGCCACGCTTCTTAAGCTCTGCGGCAACCTTTGACGTAAACTCGTTGTGACGGTCGGCAATAGGCATAAGCTCAACCTGTACGGGAGCAAGCCATATCGGGAACGCACCTGCAAAATGTTCGGTCAGGATACCGATAAATCTTTCGATAGAGCCGAATACAACACGGTGAATCATAATAGGTCTGTGCTTTTCACCGTCCGCACCTGTGTATTCAAGTTCAAATCTCATAGGAAGCTGGAAGTCAAGCTGGATAGTACCGCACTGCCACGTTCTGCCGAGAGAGTCTTCAAGATGGAAGTCAATCTTAGGACCGTAGAATGCACCGTCGCCCTCGTTTACAACGTAAGGAAGTCCAAGACTGTCAAGAGCCTTACGCAGACCCTCTGTAGCCATATCCCAGTCTTCCTGACTGCCCATACTGTCTTCGGGCTGTGTTGAAAGCTCAACGTGATACTTGAATCCGAACAGCTTGTAAACCTCGTCAATAAGTCTTACAACGCCCTTTATCTCGTCCGTAATCTGATCGGGAGTCATAAAGATATGTGCATCGTCCTGTGTGAAACATCTTACACGCATAAGGCCGTGAAGTGCGCCTGACTTTTCGTGACGGTGAACAAGTCCAAGTTCGCCCATTCTAATAGGTAAATCTCTGTATGAACGGGGCTTTGACTTGTATACAAGTATTCCGCCCGGGCAGTTCATAGGCTTTATGGCAAACTCTGTATCGTCAATTACAGTAGTATACATATTCTCTTTGTAATGATCCCAGTGACCCGATGTTTCCCAAAGCTGACGGTTGAGCATTATAGGAGTGGAAATCTCAACATAGCCGTCACGGGTGTGTATCTGACGCCAGTAATCAATAAGAGTATTCTTGAGCGTCATACCCTTAGGTAAGAAGAACGGGAATCCGGGACCCTCGTCCATAATAGTGAACAGCTCAAGCTCCTTGCCGAGCTTTCTGTGGTCACGCTTCTTCGCTTCTTCAATCATATTGAGGTATGCCTCAAGCTCTGATGCCTTGGGGAATGCTGTGGCATAGATACGGGAGAGCATCTTGTTCTTTTCACTGCCTCTCCAGTAAGCGCCTGTGCAGCTTGTCAGCTTGAATGCCTTTACATAGCCTGTTGACATAAGGTGAGGACCTGCACATAAATCTGTGAATTCGCCCTGCTTATAGAAGGATATAGGCTCGTTCTTGCCTGCGTGTTCCTCGCAAAGCTCAACCTTGTAAGGCTCGTCAATCTCCTTGAGATACTTAATAGCATCTGCAGGAGCCATTTCAAACTGTTCGAGCTTTAAATCTTCCTTTACTATCTTCTTCATCTCTGCTTCGATAGCCTCGAGATCTTCGGGCATAAAGGGAGTATCTTTATCAAAATCGTAATAGAATCCGTTATCTATAGCAGGACCTATCGCCAGCTTTACCTCAGGGTAAAGTCTTTTGACAGCCTGTGCCAGAATGTGAGATGCAGTGTGACGGAACGCTTTCTTACCGTCTTCATCGTCAAATGTAAGTATTTCAAGTGTGCAGTCGCTGTCAATTACAGTACGCAGATCCTTGATCTCGCCGTCAATCTTTGCAACACAAGCCGCCTTTGCAAGACGAGGGCTTATTTCCTTTGCAACGTCAAATACGGAACAAGCACTTTCAAGTTCCTTTACGCTGCCGTCTTTCAGTGTAACTTTTATCATTGTTTTTCCTCCGTTAAGCCGCCATACGAGAGCGGTCTTTAGTAGTGTATAAAAACACAAGTTAATTATAACACCGCAATAACAAAATGTCAAACAGTTTTGAAAACAACATCAATATTTGCCTTGCGTGCCTGTGAGTGCTGAAATTTTCTTTCTATCCTGTAAAGCCTGCCGTCTTTGACAAACCTTGCGCCCGTCTGCCGAAAATGAAAGTCAACGCCTGCATCTATGCACTGCTCTCTGATGCTGAGAATCCAGTCATAATTACATTCTCTCGCTTCGTTTCCGGATTCGCCGCCGACAACCACCTCAGTTATCTGCGACTTATCGAGATACGGGCTTAAATCAATATGTTCGAGCAAAGGCTCGCATATGATCGACTTGTGTTTTATCGGGGCTTTAAGAAAAATCGGCAGGCGAAAATCTGCCATTTTCTGATTTTCACAGGTACAGCAGATATGAACATTGTCGTATCCCTCGCCCCAATCGGCAGGGTACACTTCGTAAATCTGTGGATACGCTTTGTGATTATCAGAAATGTTACCTCAGGACGCTGTCTTATCATCTGCCAGCACTCATCACGCCATTTATCCGCCTCGTCAAGAAAGAAGTCGGAGGTGAAACAGGTATAAATGATATTGCCGTCCGGCACCATTTTATAATTACCGTATTTATAACGCTCGGCAGGAGCGTAAAACGTTTTGTTTTTCACTACTGCCGTGCTGTCTATATCGTATTGTGCGTCACGTCTGTAGACGTAACAGTTTTTACATCCGTCGCTGATTTTCCTGCAACCGTGCCACGGATTCCAAGTATCGTTCATAATTTCAAGTTAAGATGAACATTACACTATTTCAAGTATCATAGTGTTGAGCTTCTCGCTGAATTTATCATCCAGTGTTACGGGTGTTTCTGTGCCGTCAGACATACGCTTGAGCTTAGCGGATTTGGTATTCATCTCATCGCCGCCTATTACCATACAGTAAGTAGCGCCGATTTTATTTGCGTACTTCATCTGTGCCTTGAAGCTTCTGCCGGAAATATCACACTCAGCCCAGAAGCCTTCCTCACGGAGCTTCTGAACAAGTTCCATTGCGTATATGCTTGTTTCATCGTCAAATGAAGCTATATAAAGGTCGCACTTCTTTTCAGGCTCAAATTCCAGCTTCTGATTTTCCATTACCATTATGATACGCTCAAGACCCATAGCGAATCCGAGTCCGGGAACACTGTTTCCGCCTATTTCTTCTACAAGTCCGTTGTATCTGCCGCCTGCACATACAGCGCCCTGCGAACCGATCTCATTCGAGATAAATTCAAATACGGTATTTGTGTAGTAGTCAAGTCCACGCACTATCAGAGGATTTACGGTATATGATACTCCGAGTACATCAAGACGTTTCTTTACATTTTCGAAGTGTTCTCTGCAATCATCGCAAAGATAATCGAGTATCATGGGAGCGTCCTTCTTGAAGCTGCTGCAAATCTCGCTCTTGCAGTCGAGTAATCTCATAGGGTTGCGGTCAAGTCTTTCAAGGCAGGTGCCGCAAAGCTGATCCTTATATTGAGAGTAATATTCCTTCAGCGCCTTGTGGTATTCCGCACGGCACTTAGGACAGCCTATGCTGTTTATCTCAAGGCTTATGTTCTTTACGCCAAGACTTTTGATAATGTCATTTGCAAGTGCGATAACTTCAGCATCTGCCGCAGGTGAAGCAGTGCCGAAATATTCAATTCCGACCTGGTTGAATTCACGGAGGCGGCCGCTCTGCGGAGCTTCATATCTGAAGCAACGTGTGAAATAATATGTTTTAAGCGGAAGCGCATCATTAAGAAGTCCGTTTTCGATAACGGCACGGACAGCGCCTGCTGTACCCTCAGGCTTCAGCGTTATGCTTCTGCCCTTCTTATCGTTGAAGGTGTACATTTCCTTCTGTACAACGTCAGTAGTGCCGCCTACTCCTCGCTGGAAAAGCTCGGTGTGTTCAAACGTAGGTGTACGAATCTCCTTACAGCCGTATGCCTCTGCTACATTTCTTGCAATTTTCTCAACAGTGTGCCATTTATATATTTCCTTTGGCAGTTTATCTTCTGTTCCTCTGGGTTTTTTGGTTACTAACTCCATCTTTTTATTGTTCCTTTCATTTTTCTGCATAAAAAAGGCGTACATAAGTACGCCTGCATAATTACTTTATCCTCTGACAATTTCACGCCAGTCAAGATCGCCTCTTTCAAGAGCGTGAATAAGCGCTTCAGCTGTAGCTATATTCGTAGCAAGCGGAATATTATGAACGTCGCAAAGACGCAAAAGATTCATTTCATTAGGCTCGTACGCTTTAGCATTTAAAGGATCTCTGAAAAAAATCAGCACATCTATCTCATTACATGAAATTCGTGCGGCTATCTGCTGATCTCCCCCCTGAGATCCGCTGAGATAACGCTGAATATGAAGCCCTGTTGCCTCTGATACGAGCTTGCCGGTAGTAGCGGTAGCGCATAGATTATGTCGGCTAAGTACGCCGCAATACGCTATACAGAACTGAACCATCAATTCCTTCTTTGAATCATGAGCAATTAGTGCAATATTCATATTATACCTCTTTTTCTTAACTTTTCGTACCGTCCTTGAAGTTATCAGTTGATATTGATAGTAAGCGGTACTTCTTCCCCAAGTATTCTCCTTGCGATAGCGGCGTAAGCCTTAGCACCGGGACAAGTCGGAGGTAAAGGCATACCCTTTGCTCCGCACACCTTGATATTGTTGTCCTCAGGCACAACGCCAAGAAGCTGTATACCTACAGAGTCCATAACTTCATCAAGGTCGTAGAGAATTTCTTCGTCCTTGAAGTTCTGGCTTACCTTATTTATGATAAGTCTTTGATTTGTACAGTTCTTTACATATAAAAAGTCAGAAAGAATAGCACCGTCACGGACACATACTGTATCGGGCGTAGTAACCATAAGTATCAGTTCAGCCGCCTTGATAACGCTGAACACCGAGCTTCCTACACCTGCCGTGTCGATGATTATGTAATCGAAATGCTGACGCATTTCTTCGCAAACGCCCATAATCTTTTCGGGGTTTATATCCATGAACGGGTTTCTCGTAGCACAGACAAGATATAAGTTCTCTACTGTTTCAACCTTTGTTGTTGCAGTAAGAATGTCTATCTTTCCTTCAAGGTACTCACCTATATCATGCTTTACTTTATCCTTGATGCCGAGCATTATATCAAGACATCTTAATCCGAAGTCGAGCTCAACGAGAAGTGTTCTTTTGCCTAATGCGGCTAACCCACGAGCAACGTTAGCCGAAGTGGTGGATTTACCTGTTCCGCCCTTACCTGCGGTTACTGCTATAATCTGTGACATAAAATTCGCTCTCCTTGCGCTGATACGCATAATTTGCTTATCATTGTTCTAATTGTTTTTATTGTACCATAAAATCGAGCATAAATAAAGACTTTTAAGTGAAAAAATTAAAAATTTGTTAAATCAATATGTTTTACACTCGTTTTTTTGTGCATACTGCATAATAATTGTCAGTTGTTTGTGTTGCTTGAGGTATCTGAATTGTTTTTATCAGTCTCTCCCCTTGCAGGTCTTCCCGGAGTGTTGGTACTCTGACCGCCCCACGGAAGAATAATATCGCCCTTTTCGTTTGTAACCGGCTTATAGTTATTGTAGAAATATGCCTCGATGATATTTCTAACCATAAGTCTGGAGAACTCGCCCTTTTCAAGAACGATACCGAAACATATCTGTGGGTCTTCTGCGGGATAATATCCGAGAATAGTTGAGTTGAACGTATCTGTGGTTACCTGAGGCGTACCTGTTTTTATCGCTACGCCGTAGGGCAGATCCGCAAGCTGTGTTATACCTGAGCCCATAGGCCACTGTACATCGTCCGCAACCATTATCATACCTTCACGCACTACCTGAAATATATGCTTATCGGCATCTATTTTATACGCTACAGTAGGCTCTGTTTTCTTTATTGTCTTTGTACCGTCATAGCTTGTGACGCTGTCAACGAGATACGGCTGATAGCGTGTACCGTCGTTTGCGAGTGTAAGTGCTATCACAGCGAGATTAAGAGGTGTTACGGTCGTTTCGAGCTGTCCTATACCTGCCTGTATAGTCGAGCCGGGCGTCCATGTTCCGCCGAGCGATTCAATGTATTCGGGCGTACTCATATTGCCTGTCGCCCCGCCTATTTCAAGGTTGAGGTCCTGACCGACACCGAACCATCCTGCTACCTTAGCAAGATAATCAATGCCCATCTGACGAGCCATATCATAGAAATAGATATTACACGAATATCTCAGTGCGGTTCTTACCGTAACATCGCCGACAAAGCCCATTATACAACCCGGCTGATAGTCGTCGTAATATGTGTAGATACCGCCGCAGTAAACCTCCGTGTTCTCGTTGGCAATACCCGAAACAAGTGCGGCGGTCGCCGTTATTGTCTTGAAGGCTGAGCCGGGACGATAAAGACCGTATATACATCTGTTGTAGGTCGGATTCGGGTCTTTCGGATTATTGATAAGATCGATATAATTATTAATATCGTAGTTGGGATAGTTCGCCATTGCAAGAACGGCACCGGTCTTTGCATCAAGTACAACTACGCCGCCTGCGTCTACCTTGTTTCCTCGTGTAGGATCATTATTGTAATGGAGCCATTTTATATGGTTTTCAAGAATCGCCTGAACATCGTTCTGAAAATTGCTTTCTATAGTTAGCCTTACGGAATTGCCTGCCGTTGCCGCCTTTGTTATTTCGTCTGAAACCACCATACCCGATGAATTTCTTGTTATGGAGCGTATTCCGTTCTGACCTCTGAGAGTGCTTTCCATAGCGCTCTCAATGCCCCATTTACCCGTGGTATCGTTAAGGCTGTAGCCTTTATCTGACAATTCAGCATATTCTTCCGCCGAAATGGCACCTATTCTTCCGACTACCTGAGGAATGAAATCCTTGCCGTCATACTGACGTATAGCTTCTTCTATTATATCAATGCCGCCAAGCATAAAGCTCTGCTCTTTGAGTTCTATTACTGTCTGAACGGAAACATCCTCAGCCAAAGTATAACGGTTCTGATAAGAGAAATCACGGATAAGCATTTCATAGCGTACACCTGCAATGTACCTTCGCATTTCCTGTCCGTATGAATCTGAAATTTCGAATTTCTCGTACAGTGCATTCATGCAGTTTTCCGCTGTTGCATAAACTCCAAGCTCCAGCTTTGAACGCAGCGTATCTATTTCGTCATCATCGCCCGTAAACTTATAAGGCGCAGTTTTGCTGACAGGCAGAGTGTCTATCCACTTCTGATCGTTATTCTGAAGTATTTTCAGCGTTTTTGCAATGACATCGTTTTCTGTGCCGGATTTAAAGAACGCCTTCTGCACAATAATCTTATATACCAGTCTGTTGGTATTTACTACCTTGCCGTCCTTTGTGAAAATCTGACCTCGTGCCGCCTGCACAGTCTGATTTGCCGTATATGTGTTTGCTGTTTGGTCTTTATAATACTCACCGTCAACTATCTGTATCTGCAAAAGCTCTATAGTGCACGCAAAGGATAATAACACAACAACAAGTACAAAAACCAGATTTCTTATCTGTCTGCTAAGTTTGCTCACTCCGCCCTCCGTTAATATCTTACTTTGTCTTCATCGTCTTCGACATCTTCAAAAGCGGTCAGAATATCATCGGTATTATTTTCGACTCCCAGTTTTTTGTTTATCTGTCTGATTATCAAATAAAGCGGTGCGGACAGAATTACGGTCGCTATTAAAGCGGGAAGCACATAATTAATCAGCACTACATCAATCTCGGGGTTTCTCCATATTATATATTTGAATAATAGCTCCGCTGACTGCACCAGAATAACTGCGGTCAGATTCATCCAGAGAAAGTTCAGAATATTTCTGTGAATAAGGTTTACAACAAGCAGAGTAACAAAAAGACAGCACGGCATCAGCCATATCGACGTAAACCCGAACAGCGAGCCCATCGCAAGATCGTGCATCATCCCTGCAAAAGCCGCAAAGACAGCACCGCTCAGTTCTTCGCTGAAAAACGATACTGCCACAGCTGTCGTAAGCGTAAGATAGGGCTGCCATGACGCAAACGGCATAGTCACTTCAATTGTGTATGACACTAGCAAAACAAGTGAAAAAAGCACCCACTTTGCAATACTTTTAAAAATCTCTCTGCGTGTCATGGCAGAATATCTGAGAATTCTGAATTTCATCAGTCAACAACACCCTGCCCTTTAAAATCTGTTATTACAACGCAATCGGTTATTGTACGGACATCGACAGCAGGCTTTATAACCGCATGAACGGAAAGTCCGTTTTCATCATCATATACCTTTTCGACAGTTCCTATAAGAAGATTTCCCGGGAAAACAACACCGGCAACGGATTTTACTATCTCACCTTTCTTGATGCCGCTGTTCTTTGTGATATAGCTCATAAGGCAGTTACCCTCACTTGCATTCTTTATATCGTTGTCAAGTATACCGGTAACCTTGCTGTCAAAGGTCATTACACCTACGTTTATCTCATCGGAGAGTATGGTAGATACCTTTGCGTAATTTGGCGCTATCTCGCTCACCATACCTATAAGCCCGTTTGATGTCATTACAGGGTCGTAAAGCGAAATCCCGTCATCCGAGCCTCTGTCGATTGTGAAGCCTGCATACGCATCATTAGAATTATGTGCGATTATATTACAGGGTGCAGAAAATTCAAAATCAGAGTTTTCTTCTTTTATCTTCAGTATTTCTTTAAGCTGATCGTTTTCGTGCTTGACATTTTCAAGCTCGATTATCTGACGGTATTGTTCATTGAGCTTGTCTTTAAGCTCCTCGTTCTCAGACTTATATCTGTCTGCATTTGCAAATTTGTCCAAAGTGCCTTCAACCCACTGCGATACGGCATTTGAAACTGTAACAAACGGCTTTGCTATTGTTGACAGCACATTTTCGGGGAAGGTAGAAAAACCGCCCGAAACCGCAGCATAAATAACAACGCCAAGCACCAACGCAAAAGCGCAAACTATTATTTTGAATTTAAAGCCTTTAAAAAAGTCACGCATACAATACCTTTCAGTGCTGTCTGAATACGTTTATATAACACATTATGACTAACTGTAAAAAACAGTTAGTCATAAGGACTATATTTTCGGATAATCAATATCTTGTATCATCGTCTGTGAGAACGTCAATCAGCTTGTCAATGTTCTCAAGAACCTTACCTGTACCGTCAGCCACGCAGTCAAGGGGCCTTTCGGCAACCTTTACCGGCATACCTGTTTCGGCGTGGATAAGAAGATCAAGACCTTTAAGCAGTGCGCCGCCGCCTGCAAGCATTATTCCCTGATCTATTATATCTGCGGCAAGCTCCGGAGGGGTCTTTTCAAGAGTTACCTTTATTGCCTCAATCACATGGCTGAGAGGCTCTGAAAGCGCTTCTCTTATCTCTTCGGATGTTACGGTAATGTTTTCGGGTAAACCGTTCAGAAGGTTTCTGCCCTTTATATCCATTGAAGGCTCATTGTCTGCATAGGGATATGCGGAGCCTATTGCAATCTTTATATTCTCGGCTGTTCTTTCACCGATAAGCAGGTTATATTTCTTCTTGATGTAGTTTATGATAGATGAATCAAACTCATCGCCTGCTACTCTTACGGAACGTGATGTTACAATACCGCCGAGCGAAATAACCGCTACTTCGCTTGTGCCGCCGCCGATGTCAACTATCATACTGCCGGTAGGATCGGCTACCGGAAGTCCTGCGCCTATAGCGGCCGCCATAGGTTCTTCAATGATAGAAACACGCTTTGCACCTGCGTTCTGTGTCGCCTCTTTTACCGCTCTGCGTTCAACAGCTGTAACGCCCGAAGGAATGCAGATGATAACTCTTACTCTTGAGCCTGCAAAGGCTCTGCCTTTAAGAGCTTTTCTGATAAACTCCTGAAGCATACTTGTTGTCATATCAAAATCAGCGATAACGCCGTCCTTAAGAGGTCTTACAGCTACTATAGAGCCGGGTGTACGGCCTATAACGTCCTTAGCCTCCTGACCAACATAACGCACTCTGTCCATTTTTACATCAACTGCAACAACGCTGGGCTCTCTTATTATAATGCCCTTTCCTCTCATATAAACAAGCGTGTTGGCTGTGCCTAAGTCTATACCTATATCTTTTGAAAACATTCGTCAAACCTCCGGGTGTTTCGTATTTACAATTCGATATTTATTATACCACTTTTTGAAAAAGCATACAACAAAAATGCCGAATTAAATATTCATAAATAATCGTCCGAATTTATCGGATATTTATGCAATTTGCATTACATCCGACCTGTAGAGCCGAATCCGCCCATGCCACGCTCTGTATCATCAAGTTCATCGCACAATCCGTACTCGCATAAATCCACAGGCATTATGACAAGCTGAGCGATACGCTCTCCGTTTTTAACGGTATACGGCTCATCGGAATGATTTATAACGGAAATCTTTACCTCTCCTCTGTAGTCACTGTCGATAACGCCGACGCAGTTTGCAAGCGAAACGCCAAATTTTGAGGAAAGTCCGCTCCTTGCGAACACAAAACCGCCGTATCCTGTCGGGACAGCAATCGCAAGTCCCGTCGGTATCAGCTTCCTGTCGCCCGGCATCAGCACAACATCGTCATCTATGCAGGCGCATAAATCCGCACCTGCGCTTGTCGCAGTCGCACGCTCAGGTAACTTTGCCTTGCCGTTCAGCTTTTTCACATTTATGAACATTATTGAACTCCTCTGTAGTATAATCCTCTTGTGAGCTTTCCGTCGGGCTTTATATCGTCAAGATACATTTCAAGCACTTCTCCCGTATCGGTTTCGTCGGTGAATTTGAGCAATACAAAATCGAACTTTGCAAGCTCAGATTGTCTGTCGCTGAGATACAGCTTGTCGGGGTTCAATATCTCGACAGTGTTCTCACTGCACATACACGGCATATTATTCCCCTGCCTGTCGGTTATATAATGCGGACAATCCGCTCTTTTGGTTTTTCCGCAGGGCTTGCCGTTGTTTATCGGACATCTTCTCGTTATCATAAGAGGAAGTCTGCCGTAGCCGACTATTCCCGTCTTTATCTCACTGTCTGCACAAAGTGACACCGCATCGCTCATAAGCAGTTCAAACGAAAGTGCAGTATCGCTCAGTCCCATTTTTTCGTACTCTCTGAGCGAATAGCGGTTTGTGATATTGAGTCTTGACATACCGTGCGCCTTCATACCGAGCTTTCTTGCTATTCCTATATGCGAAAGCGTATGAACGGCAATATGCTCGTATCCCTGTTTTTTCAGCAGGGAAAGCTTTTTCAATACATCGCTTTCACAATCGGCAAGAAATACCGGAGGAACAACGATTATTCTGAATTTATCAGGTGTAGCTTCGTCAAGCAGACCCATAGGAGCGTAAATATAAGAATATTCATCCTCCTGCAGTACCTGCTCAAGCTGTAAGGCTGTATTTACCTCACATCTGAATTCGGGGCGTATCTTCTTTCCGTCCTTACTGTCAAGCGGAATATAAGGCGATATTCTGTAATGATGAGAATTTTTTTCGAGTATCTTCCCGCTTACGTTTTCAATTGCTTTTCTTCTAAGCTCGTTAAGCTGAGCCGCCGAAACGGATAACCCGTCATCAACATTTACGGTGATATTTCCCGGAAAATATACGGTACCGCCAAGCTTACTGCACTGATTTTCAAGATATTCCGCAGTAACCGCTCTGTTTACCGCCTTTTCGGGAATATCGCCTACAGCGGACGAACTTACGCCGCAAGCCGACAGCTTATAGCAAACAGGCTGTCCCCTTTTTACGTTAACGGTAATATCGGCAGGAAAGCGTCTGAAAGGCTTATGATAATACTGTTTCATAGCGGAAAGCACCTTGGACGTTGCCGATGTCACATCGTCTTTAGTGCGGACACCCTGCATATTTTTGAAATCATCATCAAAATATCCGCTTGTAAATCCGCTTCTCGAAAATACGTTTTTAAGCGATATAAGGTCGGGCGTACCGCCGTCAAGAGCCACCCTGCAGGCATTTACGACACCTGCAACGTATTCCGGACGCTTCATTCTTCCCTCAATCTTGAACGAGGTGATACCTGCTTTCGCAAGCTCAGGCAATTTTTCCGTCAATGACAAATCCTTAAGCGACAGCACATTGTGCCTGTCGCCGCTTGTAAAATCAAGTCGGCACGGCTGAGCGCACAATCCTCTGTTACCGCTTCGTCCGCCGAGTACACTGCTCATATAGCACTGACCGCTTATGCAGACGCACAGCGCACCGTGTACGAAAAGCTCTGTTTCAATGTCACAGCTTTCCGTTATTGCCTTTATCTGTGCAAATGATAATTCCCTGCCCAGAACAACACGGGTAAATCCAAGTTCTTTCGCCATTATAGCGCCCTCGGGCGAATTGACTGTCATCTGCGTTGAAGCGTGTAAGGGAAGCTCTGGCACAATTTGCCGGGAAAGCCTTGCAACGCCCATATCCTGCACTATGAATGCGTCAACATCCGCTTTTGCGCAGTTTTCTATCGCTTTTGCAAGCAAGGGTATCTCCCTGTCAAATACAAGGGTATTCAGCGTAACATACACCTTAACACCGCTGTAATGACAAAAACGTACCGCATCGCACAACTGCTCTGCGGTAAAGTTATCTGCATTTTTTCTTGCGGAGAAGTATTCTTCTCCGAGGTATACTGCGTCTGCACCGGCATTTACTGCCGCTGTCAAACTTTCCATTGCTCCGCACGGAGCTAAAATTTCACTCATAATGTCATCTGACCGTCGTTTACAATCTCGTTCATCTGTGCGCTGAGCTCGGCATATTTCTTTCTCAGCGCCGATAACTCATCGTTCAGGTCCTTGACCTCTGCGTTACGCTGATTTGCGTATTCGTCAAAAGTCTTTTCGTATGTATCCACAGTGCCTTGCAGTTTATCAATCTGAGCCAGCAACAGCTCATCCTGACCGCTCTTTGAAACCAGATTTTCATGGTCTGTTCTCAGCTTTTCAAGCAATTCCTCTGTGTGTCTGTTCTTTTCTGTAAGTTCTGCCAGCCTTGATTTAAGCGCCTCGTTCTCAGCCGATGAAGAATCGGCATTTTCGCTTGAAGCTCTGAGTGTTTCGTTTTCCGCTTTCAACTCGTCCACTTTATTTTTCAGCTGTGCATTTTCGTTTTTCAATGCGTTATCCGCATTTTCCGCCTTTTCGGAAAGTGCTGTGTTTTCGGCTGTAAGCTCATCAATGCGTGTGCCCAGCTGTTCGATTTCATCAGCTCCGATTTCTGTGAGCGAATCCTTTTCCGCAGTAAGAGCGGTGACCTGCTCTTTCAGCCTTTCGTTCTCGGACCTTAGCGCAAGCAAATCCGATTTCTGAACCTCAGCTCCCGCAAGCTGTTCTTTAAGTGCGGCAAGCTCACTTTGTGCCTCAGACGCAGTAATTCTAAGCGATGCAAGCTCGGTGTCGGAATCGGAAAGCTGCTTTTCAAGCTCCTCTGCTCTTTTTTCACAGGCAAGAGATTTTGCCTGTATCTCCTGCGAAAGCTGCTGAGCCTTTATCACAACGTTTTTGTTATCGTAATTTTCATCGGCTATATCGAGCGCCGCAAGCATTACAATATCGGTAAGTGACATTGACGCCGCCATCGCACTCAGTTTATCTATTCTTTTCTGAAGATTCTCCGCAGTTTCGTACATTCTGTTCGGATCTTCGCTTTTCAAGTAAAAATCGTGTCCGCTTATAGATATTTTTACTTTTTCCATATACCCTCCGGGATTTATTTATAAAACTTATTTTTTGTTATCAATATTGCAACAATGACGGCAAGAATTACGGATATCAGAACCGGGAACCAGGTATACGGAAGCGGCAGATCCAGAACATTCATACCGTAAAAGCTGAATACCATAGTGGGCACTGACATTACTATCGTAATAACCGTAAGCACCTTCATTACAATATTCAGATTGTTTGATATTACGCTTGCGAATGCGTCCATTGTACCCGAAAGTATGTTTGAATAGATATTGCTCATCTCGATTGCCTGCTTTACTTCGATCAGTACGTCTTCAAGAAGTTCCTGATCTTCCTCGTACAGCTTTATTACCCTGCCTCTCAATATCTTTTCAAGCACTGTTTCGGTAGATTTAAGCGATGTTGAGAAATATACAAGCGATTTCTCAAGTCCGAGAAGCTGTATAAGCTCCTTGTTCTTCATTGATTTGTGCAGCTGCTGTTCAACATAGTTCGACAGCTTATCTATCTGCTTAAGATACAGGAGATACTTTCCTGCGATTCTTAACAGCATATGGAATACAAATCTTGTTTTGAACTGTGTCTGTATGCCTTTTACTATGCCTTTTGTAAATTCGTCTATTATGATGTTTTCTTTAAGGCAGACCGTTACAACATGGCTGTCCGTTATAATGATACCCATAGGCATTGTGTAATAGCTTATCGTATCGTCCTTATCCTGAACCTTTTCCGCAACGGGATAGTCAAGGACTATGAGCGTCTGACCGTCATCGCTTTCAATACGGGAGGTTTCTTCCTCATCGAGTGCAGAACGGATAAAATCACGGTCGATGTTCAGTTCCTCCTGAAGCGAGGAAATCTCAGTTTCTGTGGGTGCAACGGCAGATACCCAGCATCCCGGCTCCATTGTGTCAAGCTCAACAATTGTGTTTTCAACTGTCTTGTAATATTTAAGCATAACGTACCTCTTTTCTGCACAGGAAGCCGTTATGCGACGACTGCTGTGCTGTATTATTTTTCAGTTATTCGTTTCCCGCTGGGGTCCGCAGTCATCGTCTTTCACCTCTTTTGACAGTTTTATTGCATAACCGTATTTATTGTACCACACTTTTTACGGTTTGACAACAGTTTTCGTTTCGTTTTGAAAATTTTTTTCCTGCTCTTTTTTCTCCGCCTGAATACGACTGTAGATACATCCGCAGTAATTCTGCCGGTATAATCCGTACTGTGCCGAAAGCTGTATGGAACGCTTATATCCGTTGCGTTTTTTAAAATCAGAATAAAGATACGGTATTTTATATTCATCGCTGAGCCTGCCGCCAAGCTCGTTCAGCTTGGCGGCATTTTTATGAGGGCTTACCGAAAGCGTGGTACAGAAATACTCGAAGTCCAGTTCTTTTGCAAGCCTTGCCGTTTCTCTCAGACGTATCTCATAGCACAAAAAGCACCTTTCCCCGCCTTCAGCGATATTCTCCATACCCTTTGCCATATCAAAGAATATCTGCGGGGAATAATCGCCGTCAATCATCTTCACGGGATACCTGAACGGCTTTTCGGCTATCAGACGTTTCAGCTCGTTTTTACGCTTTTCGTATTCTTCCTTTTCGGTAATATTCGGATTGTAGAAAAACACGGTGATATTGAAATGCTCCGCAAGATATTCGAGTACATAACTGCTGCACGGCGCACAGCAAGCATGAAGCAGAAGCGTAGGCGCATGGTCGAGCGATGCGATTATCCTGTCCGTTTCAAGCTGATAATTAATCATCAGCCTTCACCAGCTTCTCATCCGCTATCTGACGGAGTTCGTCAAGAGAGCCCTCTTTGATATCACTTTCATTTATAATGAAAAGATATCCGTCATGAGTTACAATATAAGCGTTTGACTTATTGAAATCAACAGAAGCTACTGCTGTCCACTCGGCGACAGCCTTTGCCGCACCGCTGTTTTTAAGCACAATACTGCTTGCCGTTATCTCAATTGCGTCATATCCGTTCTTTGAATTGATATCAAAAATTTCCTTAGTGTACTTTTTAAGCGTTACCGAAAGAACAAGTCCTGTAGCAACTATAAGCAAAGTACAGATAACCGTAGCAAAGATAAACCACCACATCTGAGTGACTATAGCAAGAACTATTCCGACAGCTCCTATGAGCGCCATTGCGACAAGGTAGCATATTACATATACTTTTGACGCTTTGCTCTTGCCGAAAATATTGTACTTTACAAATTCGCCGACATTTTCTCTTGTATATTTAAGTTCGGATTCTATCATTTCAAACTCCCTTCATCGTAAGAGAAATACGCTTTTTGGCAGGGTCAATATCAAGCACCTTTACCTTTACAATATCCCCGACCTTTACAACCTCAAGAGGATGCTTTATATATTTGTCACATATCTGCGAGATATGTACAAGTCCGTCCTGATGAACTCCTATATCAACGAATACGCCGAAATCAATAACATTTCTAACTGTACCGTCAAGTATCATACCGGGCTTAAGGCTGTTAATATCCGCCACATCCGTTCTCAGCAGGGGCGGCGGCAGTTCATCTCTGGGATCTCTGCCGGGCTTTGCAAGCTCGTTTGCTATATCGCTCAGAGTCATTTCACCGATACC
>ENA-OPSQ01001385-OPSQ01001385.1-human-gut-metagenome-genome-assembly--contig:-NODE-1385-length-16625-cov-4.031684_pt1 | contig 16625 bp, 17 predicted proteins | sample MGYA00241456_ERZ501904 | MGnify/ENA primary metagenome ERZ501904 (study PRJEB25962, sample SAMEA2042452) | human gut metagenome | biome: human gut; feature: human-associated habitat; material: faeces...
GAGACTGCAGGAAATTGGATGCTACAGAGGTATCCGTCATCGTAAAGGACTCCCGGTTCGTGGTCAGAAGACCAAGACAAATGCGAGAACTCGCAAGGGACCGAAGAGAACAGTTGCAAACAAGAAGAAATAATTTATAGATATAACTAATTAATTTCAAAAAAAGGAAAGTGTAGGTTAGTTTTAAAATGGCAAAAGTTACAAAGAAAACGACAAAACGTCGTGTCAAGAAAAACGTTGAACACGGACAGGCACACATTCAGTCTTCCTTCAACAATACAATCGTTACACTGACAGATAACGAGGGAAACGCTCTTTCATGGGCAAGTGCCGGTGGTCTTGGATTTAAAGGTTCAAGGAAATCTACCCCTTATGCAGCACAGATGGCAGCAGAGACTGCAACAAAAGCTGCTTTAATTCATGGATTAAAAACAGTAGACGTTATGGTAAAAGGCCCGGGCTCAGGCCGTGAAGCAGCAATCCGTGCGCTTCAGGCATGCGGACTTGAAGTAACCAGCATTCGTGACGTAACTCCGGTTCCTCACAATGGATGCCGTCCACCAAAACGCAGAAGAGTCTAATTAGGAGGTAGTTGAAATGGCAGTAAACAGAGTACCTGTTCTGAAAAGATGCAGATCCCTTGGCCTGGATCCGATTTACTTAGGAATTGATAAGAAGTCCACAAGACAGTTAAAACGTGCAAACCGCAAGGTATCTGAGTACGGACTTCAGTTAAAAGAGAAACAGAAAGCAAAATTCATCTACGGAGTTCTTGAGAAACCTTTCCGTAACTACTACAAGAAAGCCGACAGAATGCAGGGCCAGACAGGTGAGAACCTTATGGTTATGCTTGAGAGCAGACTTGACAATATCGTTTTCCGTATGGGATTTGCAAGAACAAGAAGAGAGGCTCGTCAGATCGTAGATCACAAGCACGTACTTGTTAACGGAAAATGCGTAAACATTCCGTCCTATCTCTGCAAAGCAGGCGATACAATCGAGATCAGAGAAAAGAGCAAAGGTTCTGAGAGATATAAAGGAATCCTTGAGGTTACAGGTGGAAGACTTGTTCCGGAGTGGATCGATGCTGATCAGGAGAACCTGAAGGGTGTAATTAAAGAGCTTCCTACAAGAGAGCAGATCGATGTTCCTGTAAACGAGATGCTTATCGTCGAGCTGTATTCTAAATAATTAGTAACTGTTTACAGTGTCTACAGTTATAAAAATTGGTAATACCCTCGAATGTTGATTAACCCAGAAGGAGGGAACCTTATAGTGTTTGATTTCAATAAACCAAAAATCGAAATTACCGAAATATCCGAAGATAAGAAGTTTGGAAGATTCGTTGTAGAGCCTCTTGAAAGAGGTTACGGTACTACCCTTGGCAATTCTTTAAGAAGAATTATGCTGTCCTCCCTTCCGGGAGCTGCAGTAAGCCAGGTAAAGATCGATGGTGTACTTCATGAATTCAGCTCCATTCCGGGCGTGAAGGAAGATGTAACCGAGATCATCATGAATCTGAAATCTCTTGCCATCAAGAATCACAGCAGTGACAATGAGCCGAAGACCGCATACATCGAGTGTGAGGGAAAAGGTGTTGTTACAGCAGCTGATATCCAGGCAGATCAGGATATTGAGATCATGAACCCGGATCAGGTGATCGCAACCCTGAACGGCGGAAAAGACTGCAGACTGGCCATGGAACTTACCATTACCAAGGGACGTGGTTATATCAGCGCAGACAAAGGCAAAACCGATGATATGCCGATCGGTGTGATCGCAGTTGATGCAATCTACACTCCGGTTGACAGAGTCAACATGATCGTCGAGAATACACGAGTTGGTCAGGTAACTGACTTCGACAAGCTTACACTGGATGTATATACCAATGGAACACTTGATCCGGACGAGGCAGTCAGCCTTGCAGCGAAGGTTCTCAGCGAGCATTTAAGCCTGTTCATTGATCTTTCCGAGAATGCTAAGACCGCTGAGGTTATGATCGAGAAAGAAGACAATGAGAAGGAAAAGGTTCTGGAGATGAGCATTGATGAGCTTGAACTCTCTGTTCGTTCCTACAATTGCCTTAAGAGAGCCGGTATCAATACGGTTGAAGAATTATGCAACAAGACTTCTGACGATATGATGAAGGTTCGTAATCTGGGCCGCAAATCATTAGAGGAAGTACTTGCGAAACTCAAAGAGCTGGGACTTCAGCTCCAGCCTACAGAGGAATAATAATGTTGACGGTTCGCGGTGAATGTCGCGAACCGTAACTGGATAACAGGTTCTGGTACCAGCATGCCGTACGTGCGTGCACACCGCCGGAAACAGAATAATGAGTGGGGTGTCAGCAGCAGGACAGTAAGACCGAACAAGCATGTCCTGGTGTCCCACAGATGGAGGATAATAAAATGGCAAAATATAGAAAATTAAGCAGAACATCTAACCAGAGAAAAGCACTCCTGAGAAATCAGGTTACAAACCTTCTTCATCACGGAAAGATCGTGACAACAGAAGCTAAGGCTAAAGAGATCCGCAAGATCGCTGAGGGACTTATCGCTATGGCTGTACGTGAGAAAGACAATTTCGAGACAGTTACAGTAACAGCTAAAGTTGCCCGCAAAGATGCTGACGGAAAACGTGTAAAAGAAGTCGTAGACGGCAAGAAGAAAACAGTTTACGATGAAGTACAGAAAGAGATCAAGAAAGATGCTCCTTCCAGACTTCATGCACGTCGTGAGATGATGAAAGTTTTCTATCCTGTAACAGAGGTTCCTGCTAAGGGCGCTGGCAGAAAGAAAAACACAAAAGAAGTTGACATGGTTGACAAGATGTTCAGCGAGATCGCTCCGAAATACGCAGATCGTAACGGTGGTTACACAAGAATCGTTAAGATCGGTCAGCGTAAAGGCGACGCAGCTATGGAAGTTCTCATCGAGCTTGTATAATTGTAATTCTGACCATTTTAAAGGACATTTGCAGAAATGCAGATGTCCTTTTTTTGTATGCTTAAATAGTTGAAAAAATGCAGAAATGGCGGATTTACGACCATAAATTACATGAAGATGACATAAATTAAATAATGAATCATGATATAATATATAGAACAAAAAGATACAATGACAGAACAAGAGGGGATACATAAGTATGACGATGATGACCATTGCCATTTGTGACGACATGCAGGCAGATGCTAGAAAACTTCACAAACAGCTTGAGCGAATCGTTCCAGGGTCAGAAATTCGGATATTTAAAAGCGGCGAGCTTTTATTGGAAGAATTGGAAAAGAAAAGGAAACCTTATGATGCAATCTTTGTTAACATGGATTCAAAAAAAGTAGACGGACTGGAAACAATACGGAAGATACGAGAAAGAGAAATGTCAGTAGCTGTAATTTTCATGAGCAGAAGCGATGAATATTACAGAGATGCTTTTGACCTGTTTGCATATAATTATTTGCTGAAACCAGTAACTGCAGCAACATTGGAATATATTATGGAACCGTTAAAAAAGAGATTAAATATCAACACGGATGAGAGGGTGATACATTTCCAGTATCGTGCACGGGTGTATACTTTACGGCACAGCCAGGTAAGCTTTATTACCAGCAGCCTGCATATCGTAAATTTTCACATGACAGACGGAAGTATACTACAATGCAGAGGTAAACTGAAAGATTTTGAAAAACAGCTGGAAAACAGCACGTTTTTGCGATGTCACCAGAGCTTTATTATAAATATGGAACGGATTACAGGAGCCAAAAATGACAGTTTTCGGATCGGAGATCATGTGATACCGATTTCACGTTCCTACAATCGGGTTGCTCACGAAAAATATGATGAGTATTTGCGCTTCCAGCAGGAATGCAATGGAGAAGAAACGGAATAAAATGGATATTCAAATCCTGGCTTGATTATTATGCCTTTTTAGCGTACAATCGGTAATGTACAAATTAAGAGTACAGGTATGCGAAAGGATGATGAGAATGGTCGGCAGAATTTCCGTTACTACCGGGCAGAATGAATATAGGAGAATTTCGGATGTATTGTCCGGAGATCATAAACTTGCAGAAGATATGAAGGAAAGCAGAACAGAAATGTTTTCCTTTATGTCTTGTGCATTTTTTTGTTGCCGGAGAGAATGAGACGTTTTATACTGACAGTGGAAATACTGTTTCTGTCACTGGTACTTCTCGGAGGAAGTTCGGTGCCTTTAAGAAATGATACAGCTGTTGCAACAAAGTTTCGTTGGGAGGATCACCGAACCATAGCACATGCGCTGGGTGGACTGGCTGGAAAGGATTATCTGAATTCCAGAGAGGGATTTCTTGCCATGTACGAACAGGGTGTACGGCTTTTTGAACTGGATCTTTCCAGAACATCGGACGGAGTGTGGGTATGCCGCCATAACTGGAAGGAATCCATGGGGCAGTGGAAGGGCAGCGGGAAAAAAGTTCTTACAGAGAAACAGTTTAAGAACAGTAAGATATATGGAACATATACGCCGATGACGCTGGAAGATTTTTTCCTGCTTCTGAAAGAACATCCAGATGCCTATGTGATGATCGATTCCAAACAGTACTCTCTGCGCAACTATCAGAGAACACTTGAAGATTACTGCGATTACGTGGAAATTGCAAGAGCAGCGGGAGCAGAGAGCGTTCTGGACCAGATCATTCCGGAAATCTACAGTGAGGCAATGTTTCCCGGAACCACCATGATTTATTCTTTTCCCTCCTATGTATATTCTCTGTGGCAGGAATATTCGGCAGAGGATCTGGAGCATATCGCATCTTTCTGTGAAGAAAAAGGTATCCCTGCGGCAACAGTTTACTGGAAATACTGGTCTGAAGAAACCGAAGAAATTTTTGAAAAAAAGGGAATACGGCTGTATGTGTATACCGTAAATGACCGGAATCAGGCCAGAAAGTATATTGCACAGGGAGCAGAAGGAATCTGCACGGATTTTCTGACAGCAGAAGATCTGTGGTAGGAGAAATAAAAACAAAGGAATCAGAGGATTATGAAAATAAGAACAACCATTGCTGTGATGGCAGCAAAGATCACAGGGCATGTCTGTAAACTTATGGGACGCCAGGGTGTAACCTGGGCGGGGAAGATCGCATTGAAGATATGTCCGGATATCCTGGAGGAGCTATCCTCTCAGGTAAGAGAAAAAATATTTGTAGTATGTGGAACCAACGGAAAGACAACAACCAATAACATGCTCTGTGCAGGACTGGAGGCAGAAGGTAAAAAAGTTATCTGTAATCATACCGGTTCCAATATGCTGAACGGAGTTGTGGCAGCTTTTGTGCTGGGCGCAAGATTCAGCGGAAAACTGGATGCGGACTATGCCTGTATTGAGGTTGATGAGGCTTCCACAAGACACGTGTTCACAAAGATCAAACCGGATTATATGGTCATGACCAATTTGTTCCGTGATCAGCTGGACCGTTATGGTGAGATTGATATCACCATGAATATTCTGGAAGAAATGATGAAAAAAGTTCCGGATATGAAGGTCATCGTCAACGGTGACGATGCATTGTCCGCATATCTTGCCATGGACTGTGGCAATCCTTTTGTAACCTATGGAATCAGCAAACCGGTAATTAAGAACAAAACAAACGAGATCCGTGAGGGACGGTTCTGTAAATGCTGCGGGGAGAGACTGGTCTACAGTTTTTATCATTACAGCCAGCTTGGTGACTACAGATGCCCGAAATGCGGATTTAAACGTCCGGAGATCGATTTTGATGCCACAGATGTGAAGGTGGATGACCAGATCGCATTTACTGTGGAAGATAAACGGATCGTGGCCAATTACAAAGGCTTCTATAACGTATATAATATCCTTGCTGCCTATGCGGGAATACGTACCGCTGGATTTAAGGCAGAACATTTTAATGAGATGCTGAAAAAATTCAATCCTGAGAACGGACGTAATGAGCAGTTCCGGATCAAAGGTACCAGCGTTGTTCTGAACCTTGCCAAGAATCCGGCCGGTTTTAACCAGAACATTTCAGCTGTGATGCAGGATGAATCACCCAAGGATATCATCATTGTGATCAACGATAATGCACAGGACGGAAAAGATATCTCCTGGCTCTGGGACGTGGATTTTGACCTTTTCGGAGGAGATAATATCAATTCCATCACAGTCAGCGGCATTCGCTGTCAGGATATGCGCCTCCGACTGAAATATGTGGATATCCCGTCCATGCTGGAAAATGATGTGGAAACAGCCATCCGCAAGCGGATCGAGGACGGATGTGGCAATCTTTATGTACTTGTAAACTATACGGCGCTGTTTGGCACCAGAAATATTCTGAAGAAACTGGAGGGGGAAAAATGAAGATAACGATTGGACATTTATATCCGGATCTTCTGAACCTTTACGGTGACAGAGGAAATATCCAGTGCCTTATGAAACGCTGTCTCTGGAGAGGCATTGAGGCAGAAACCATTGCGTTTGAACTGGGAGACAAGATCGACTTTTCCAAACTGGATATCGTTCTTCTGGGAGGCGGTTCTGACCGTGAGCAGATGCTGGTATGTGAAAAGCTGAAAGAAATTCAGAAGGATTTCAAGGCTTATGTGGAAGATAACGGGGTTGTGATCGCAATCTGCGGTGGATATCAGCTTCTTGGAAACTATTATAAGACCGATCAGGGAATGATCGAGGGCCTGAAACTGGTGGATATGAGCACAGAGCAGGGAAAAGGCCGCCTTATTGGAAATATTGTGATGCAGAGCGATCTTTTTGACATGCCCATCGTAGGATTTGAGAACCATGGCGGACGCACCACCATCGGAAACAACAAACCCCTGGGAAAAGTTCTGTCCGGATATGGCAATGACGGACAGTCCGGTGAGGAAGGTGTTGTATACAAAAATGTGATCGGAACCTATCTTCATGGTCCGCTTCTTCCAAAGAATCCACAGCTTGCTGATCTTCTGATCAGCCGTGCACTGGAAAAGAAATATGGTAAGAAGATCGAACTTGAGAAACTGGATGACAGCGAGGAGCAGGAGGCAAACTCCTATATTTTCCACCGCTTTGTAAAGAACGAAGGATAAGAGGATAGTATGGCAAAATCAAACAATCAGAAAGCGAAGATCCTGTATCTTGAAAAAATGCTGCGGGAGACAGGGGAGCATCATGCAATATCCATGCAGACGATTCTTGCGAATCTTATGGAACATGGGATCCGTGCGGAGAGAAAGAGCATTTATGACGATGTGGAGGTTCTGCGGGAGTTTGGAATGGATATCCGCTATACAAGGGAGCGGCCAGGTGGTTATTATCTGGCAGGACAGCAGGGGGCAGAGCAGCCATCCGTTCAGGCGGAAAATGCAAATGTTTCCACTCTGGAAAAAGTTCAGGAAAAGGCAGAAACAAAGAGCGTTGATATAAGTGGGTACCAGGCGCTTCTTAAGAATTCTGCGGGAACCATAAAAAAAGAAATGCGCCTTCTCTGTACAGGTGTTGCACAGGCTGAAATCCGTGATTTTTTTGGCGAAGACGCAGAGTATAAAATAAAGGAAAACGGAGATCTGATGGTAACGGCGCAGCTTCCGGAAAATTCCAAGTTTTACGGCTGGCTGACGGGCATGGGCGGAGATGTGCGTATCCTGAAACCAAAGAAATCCGCACTGGCGTACAGAGACTATCTGAAATCACTGGCAAAGGAATATAAAGGCTTATAGGAGAGGATTTGACCATGAAGAAAAAAACAGCGATCCTGCTTGTGGGAGCTCTGGCTCTTACAGCAGTTCTTTCCGGCTGCGGCAAAAACAAAGAGGCAACAGAGGCTGCCAATGAAAGTGTGGAGTCTGAAGATCCGGAGGGAAAAGCCAAAAACAGCGATGATGCGGAGGAAGAAGAAAAAGAGGAAGAAAAAGAAACTGCAGCTGCAGATAAGAAAGTAGGAGTATTTCTGCCTTCTGCTGCGGACGATTCCCGCTGGGCTCTGGATGGAGAAAGTTTTCAGACTGCACTGGAAGGAGACGGCTATGATGCGGAGATCTTTTTTGCAGATGAGGACAGTGATACGCAGGTGTCACAGATCCAGTCCATCCTGGACGATGAAAAAACGTCTGCCCTTGTGATTGCACCGGTAGATGCCTATGGCCTGAACGATGTGCTTGAACAGGCCTATGAGAAATCCATTCCTGTAATTTCCTATGATCAGCTGATCATGGATACGGATAAGATCAACTATTATGTTACTTTTGATACGAGAAAAGCAGGAAAAATGGTGGGAGATTCCATCATCAAAAAAATGGATCTGGAGAAAGCCAGAGAAGAAAAACGCACGCTGACCATCGAGTTCCTGATGGGTTCTCCGGATGACCGTGATGCACTGTTCTTTTATAATGGCGTGATGGAAAAACTTCAGGAATATTTCGATGACGGAACACTGGTGTGCACTTCAGGAAAGCAGACGCTTGATGATACTGCAGTGATGCGTTCCGGAAGAAATACCGCGAAGAACGATATGGCAGAGATCCTTTCCCAGAATTATACAGAAGGCACACCGGACATTATCTGCACAGGTGCCGATGACCTTGCTCTTGGTGCCGTTGATGCCCTGGAGGATGCTGGCCATGTGTCAGGTGAAGAGGGATGGCCAATGATCACTGGCTGTGGCTGTGAGGCAGAAGCAGTAACTGCTGTGATTGAGGGAAAACTTGCAGACAGTCTGTTCTTTGACAACCGCGTGCTGGCAAATGACTGTGTGACTATGGTGGACACTTTTCTGAAAGGGGAGAAACCAGAGATTTCTGATTACGAGCAGTATGACAACGGAACCAAGATCGTGGGAACTGTAACAAGCGATATCCAGCTGATCGATGCGGATAATTACCAGATGCTTGTGGATGACGGATATTATGATGAGGATGAGATTGTACCGGAAGCAACTCCGACACCGATTCCGACAGCAACACCGGAAGTTACGGTAACAGAAGAACCGGATAAAGATGTAACTCCTACACCGTCTGAGAAAGCTGACGGAGAAGATGACAAAACCACCCCGACACCGTCAGAAGAGGCTGGTGCTTCTGTGACTCCGACACTGGAAGCAGATGAAACGGCAACTCCGACACCTACAGAGAAAGCTTCCAAAGGTGCAGATGCATAAAACAAAATAAATATGGCAAAATAAAAATACTCCTGGAAACCGACATACGTAAGTTTCCAGGAGTATTTTTTATGATAAATCTTATTCGCGGAAAGTAAGCTTGCCACCTTCAATGGAATCAATGATGGCAAGGGATTCCAGATGGATACCCATATCACGGATGGTCTGTCCGCCGGACTGGAAGCCTTTTTCGATAACGATTCCGGCACCTTCCAGAGTTGCACCGGATTTCTTCACGATGTCGATCAGGCCAAGAAGTGCGCAGCCGTTTGCAAGAAAATCATCGATCAGGAGTACGTGATCTTCAGGACCAAGGAATTTCTTGGAAAGGATTACATCATAAACTTTCTTGTGTGTAAAGGATTCTACCTTGGTGGTATACATTTCACCGTCAAGGTTTACACTCTGTGCTTTCTTTGCAAATACAACCGGTACGTGGAAATACTGTGCCGCAATGCAGGCAATACCGATACCGGAAGCCTCGATGGTAAGGATCTTGGTGATTGGACAGTGGTCAAAACGTTTCTTGAATTCTTTACCGATCTCATTGATCAGGTCAATATCCATCTGATGATTCAGGAAGCTGTCCACTTTTAAAATATTTCCTTCTTTTACTACGCCGTCTGTCAGAATTATGTCTTTTAAAAGCTGCATGAAATTTATCTCCTTTGATTTATCACATTAATGTATGTTTACTGCTCACGGACAGAGCAGTAATATTTTTAATATGTATCATACGACAATATTTGCGTGAGTGCAATTATTTTTGACAAAAAAACATAAAATTATTATAATAGATAAGATGACAAAGAAAGGAACAGACACGGATGAAAGAGTACGAAGTAATCTGGGAAATTTTTAACAAATGCCCGAGAAATCAGATGCGTGATGTATTTGTGGAAGAAGTGGAGATCGCAGATCCGGAAGCGTATGTGAAACAGAAATTTCAGGGAAAGGATGTCTCCTACGAGAAGACAGTACTGGAAGATGGAACCATCATTTTTGACATTCAGACATCCATGATCCGGCAGCGCTGTTCTTTCACGGAAATCTGAAGGAGGAATTACACATGAGTGATAAAAACGAAACGCATGTGCACGTTCTCGAGGATGGAACCGTTCTTGAACATACCCATGGGGAGCAGGAACATGTGCATACTCATAATGGCACACATCCTCATCATCACAGCCACGCACAGACCAAGGCTGTGCTCAACAGACTTTCCAGGGCCATCGGTCATATGGAATCCATCAAGCGCATGGTGGAGGACGGACGTGACTGCAGCGAGGTGCTGATCCAGCTGTCAGCCGTGAAATCTGCGATCAATAATACAGGCAAGATCATCCTGCAGGATCATATAGAGCACTGTATCGTGGATGCAGTGGAGCATGGAGACCGGGATGCTATCAAGGAACTGGAAAAAGCGATCGACAGATTTATGAAATAAGGTAAGGAGTTCATGAGCAAATCGTGAATGAGGAAAATGCACGGACAGAGAGCCAGTTCTGCCTGTGTAAATACAAAGAATGAGAGGAACCTATTATGGCAAAAGAGTGCAGCAATTCATCCTGCAACAAATCAAGCTGTGAAGGCTGCGGCCAGAAACAGCCCCAGAGCCTCATGGCAGAACCAAATGTTTTTTCTGACGTAAAACATGTGATCGGAGTTGTCAGCGGAAAGGGTGGCGTTGGTAAATCCTTCGTAACAGGCTCCCTGGCCAATCTGATGGCTTCCAAGGGATATAAAGTGGGCATTATGGATGCGGATATCACAGGTCCGTCCATCCCGAAGATGTATGGCATCAAGGGTAATGCACAGGGCAGTGACAACGGAATCTATCCGATGCCAACTGCAAACGGAATTGAGGTTATGTCTGTAAACCTTCTGCTTCCGGATGAGGAGACACCGGTAATCTGGAGAGGCCCGGTCCTTGCAAATATGGTAAAACAGTTCTGGAGTGATGTAATCTGGGGCGAGCTGGATTATCTCTTCGTAGATATGCCGCCAGGAACAGGAGATGTTCCGTTAACTGTATTCCAGTCCCTGCCGATCGACGGTGTTGTGATCGTTACTTCCCCGCAGGATCTGGTTCGCATGATCGTCAAGAAAGCCTACAATATGGCTGATATGATGAAAGTTCCGGTACTTGGAATCGTGGAGAACTACAGCTACGTGAAATGTCCGGACTGCGGAAAAGAGATCAAGGTCTTTGGCGAGAGCCATATCGATGAGATCGCCGCAGAACTTAAAGTTCCGGTACTTGGCAAGATGCCGATCGATGTGAAACTTGCAGAGCTTGCAGACAGCGGCCTGTTCAGCAAGATCGAGAACGAGTATATCACTGCGGCAGCAGATGTAATGCCGAAAGATGAAGCGTAAGGAATAAAAAGGCAATAACAGAAAAGACCATCGGAATCCGATACAATAAGGATTCCGATGGTCTCTTTTTAGATCTGGGAAAAATATTTCAGGAAGCACTGGGCGGCCTGAGAAAGCTGCAGCGCTTCATGGTGTGCGATCACGGCGCTTCTTGCAGGCAGCGGTGTTTTCAGGTGGACCGGTTCCAGGCCCGGGCGGTTGCGGAGCATATAGTCCGGGATACAGGCAATACCAAGTCCGATCTCCGCAAGGTCGATCAAAAGATCGTTGCTGTTCAGTTCCACCTCAGGCAGCAGCTTCAGTCCCTGGGCCGCAAACACCTGATGAAGGTATTCACTGGTAGTGCTTTTCGGAGCAAGCATCAGGATGGGATAATCCAGAAGGTTTTCCAGGGAAAGAGGCGTTTTTCCCATGGTAAAATAATCCGGGTTTGCTACGAAGATATCACGGAATTCCAGCACAGTCTGAAGTTTTGTGTGGGAAGAAAGCCGGGAGTTGGGGTAATTGGTGACGATCAGTTCTGCCTGGCCGTTTTCCAGAAGCTCCGCACATCCGATGGAAGTGATGTTGATGATCTTGATCCGCACTTCCGGGTGATCCTTGTGGAACCGGCGGAGATAAGGGATGAGGAAATAGCGGCACAGAGTATCGCTGGCACCGATCCGCAGCTGACCGGTAAGATTTCCCTCGCCGGAAAGGGCTGCCTCGCCTTCGTTAAGCATAGAAAGGGCCGGTTTTACGTGCTGGAGAAGAAGCTCTCCCTCAGGAGTCAGGATCACCCGTTTGGTGCTTCGAACGAACAGGGTGTGGCCCAGTTTTTTCTCCAGGTTTTTGACCGCCTGGCTGACTGCAGACTGGGAGATAAAAAGCTGTCTGGAAGCCTCCGAAAAACTTAGGGTTGTTGCTACATAGTAAAACACTTTGTAGAGTTCAAGATTGATATCCATATGTAAAAATCCTCCGCTTATAAATGATATAAGATATATTAATTTTACTAATGATATTTCCTATGATACTATATTTTCAGCAGAAAAGAAAGACAGAAATGCTTTCTGCACGTTTACCATCCTTATTATCGGATATAGAGAAAGGAGCCTTCTATGAGCAACGTAAGACGTGTGTATGTAGAAAAGAAACCTGCCTTTGCAGTAAAAGCAAAGGAACTGAAACATGAGATCAAACATTATCTTGGCATCAGCACTGTGACAGCAGTCCGTGAGCTGATCCGTTATGACGTGGAGAATATCTCCGATGAAGTATTTGAGAAAGCCTGCAAGACCGTATTTGCAGAGCCGCCGGTAGATGATCTGTATCTTGAGAAATTTGATGTGGCAGAGGGCGCACGTGTATTTTCCGTAGAATTCCTCCCTGGACAGTTTGACCAGAGAGCAGACTCCGCTGTACAGTGTGTACAGTTCCTGGATGAGAATGCGGCACCGATCATCCGCTCCGCAACTACTTATGTAATTGAGGGAACCGTTACAGACGCAGAGTTTGAGGCAATCAAACATCACTGCATTAACCCGGTGGATTCCCGTGAGACAGGACTTGAGAAACCGGAGACACTGGTAACCGTATTCCCGGACCCTGAGGATGTGAAGATCTTTGACGGATTCAAGGATATGGCAGAGGCTGATCTGAAAGAGCTGTACGCTTCTTTGAACCTTGCCATGACATTCAAGGATTTCCAGCATATCCAGAAATATTTTAAAAATGAAGAGAAACGTGATCCGTCCATGACAGAAATCCGTGTTCTGGATACTTACTGGTCTGATCACTGCCGACATACCACTTTCTCCACAGAGCTTACCAGCGTGAAGTTTGATGAAGGCGACTATAAAGCTCCAATCGAAAAAACATACGAAGAATATCTGGATGCCCATAAGAACATGTACAAAGGCCGTGATGACAAATTTGTCTGCCTGATGGATCTGGCTCTTATGGCAATGAAGAAACTGAAAGCAGAAGGCAAACTTGCAGACCAGGAAGAGTCCGATGAGATCAATGCCTGCAGTATCGTGGTACCGGTGGATGTGGACGGAAAAGAAGAAGAGTGGCTGATCAACTTCAAGAACGAGACCCACAACCATCCGACCGAGATCGAGCCTTTTGGTGGTGCGGCTACCTGCCTTGGCGGTGCCATCCGTGACCCGCTTTCCGGACGTACCTATGTATATCAGGCAATGCGTGTAACCGGTGCGGCTGATCCGACTGTATCCGTAAAAGAAACTCTGAAGGGTAAACTTCCGCAGAAGAAACTTGTCCGCAGCGCAGCTCACGGTTACAGCTCCTACGGAAACCAGATCGGTCTTGCAACCGGTGCTGTAAAAGAAATCTATCATCCGGACTACGTTGCAAAACGTATGGAGATCGGTGCGGTTATGGGTGCTGCTCCGAGACGTGCGGTTATCCGTGAGAATTCCGATCCGGGAGATATCATCATCCTTCTTGGAGGACGTACCGGCCGTGACGGTATCGGTGGTGCTACCGGTTCTTCCAAGGTTCACACAGAGGCTTCCATTGAGGTCTGCGGCGCAGAGGTGCAGAAAGGTAATGCACCGACAGAGCGTAAGATCCAGAGAATGTTCCGCAGAGAAGAAGTCAGCCATATCATCAAGAAATGTAATGACTTCGGTGCGGGCGGTGTTTCTGTTGCCATCGGCGAGCTGGCACCAGGACTTCAGATCGACCTTGACAAAGTTCCGAAGAAGTATGCAGGTCTTGACGGAACTGAGATCGCCATCTCCGAGTCTCAGGAGCGTATGGCTGTTGTGGTTGACCCGAAAGATGTGGATACTTTCCTGAAATACGCAAATGAAGAGAATCTTGAGGCAGTTCCTGTTGCAGTTGTAACTAAGGAGCCACGCCTTGTCCTCAACTGGAGAGGAAAAGAGATCGTAAATATTTCCCGTGCATTCCTGGATACCAACGGTGCACATCAGGAGACTTCCGTTGAGGTTGAGATCCCGTCCAAAGACGGAAACCTTTTTGAAAAACGTCCGGATGTCACAGACGTAAAGAAAAAATGGCTGGATACTCTCGCTGACCTGAATGTATGCTCACAGAAAGGTCTTGTGGAGATGTTTGACGGCTCCATCGGCGCAGGCAGCGTATTTATGCCTCACGGTGGTAAATATCAGCTGACAGAGACACAGTCCATGGTTGCAAAAGTTCCGGTACAGAACGGAAAAACAGAGACAGTTACCATGATGAGCTACGGCTTCGATCCATACCTTTCCTCCTGGAGCCCGTATCATGGAGCATCTTACGCAGTAACAGAGTCTGTTGCCAAGATCGTTGCAACCGGTGGTGACTATAAGAAGATCCGCTTCACATTCCAGGAATACTTCCGTCGTATGACCGAAGATCCGAAGAGATGGAGCCAGCCGTTCTCCGCACTGCTTGGCGCTTATGCGGCACAGATCGGATTCGGCCTTCCTTCCATCGGCGGTAAGGACAGTATGTCCGGAACCTTCAATGATATTGATGTTCCTCCGACACTGGTATCTTTCGCAGTGGATGTTGCAAAAGTAAAAGACGTGATCACACCGGAGCTCAAAAAAGCAGGAAGCAAACTGGTATGGCTCCGTGCACCGAAGGACGCTTATGACCTTCCGGATTATCCGGCTCTTATGGAGCAGTATGACAAATTACATCAGGATATCCAGGCTGGCCGTGTGATCTCCGCATATGCACTTGACCGTCATGGAATCGCCGCAGCAGTCAGCAAGATGGCATTTGGTAACGGTATGGGCGTGAAGATCGAGCATAGCCTTGATCCAAGAGATTTCTTTGCCCCGGCATTCGGAGATATCATCTGCGAAGTTCCGGATGGAAAAGTCGGCGAGCTTGCTATCACTTACACAGTGATCGGTGAGGCTACAGACGATGCGAAATTCTCCTACGGCGATACTGAGATCACTCTGAAAGAGGCACTTTCCACATGGGAGGGCACTCTGGAGAACGTATTCAAGACAGCAGCAGGAACCGAGGATGTCAAAGCAGATGACGGTTCCCTTTACAAAGCAGACAGCATCTATGTATGCAAACATAAAGTGGCAAAACCATGCGTATTCATTCCGGTATTCCCTGGAACAAACTGCGAGTACGACAGCACCCGTGCATTTGAGAGAGCAGGCGCTGAAGTAGATGTAAAAGTATTCAAAAACCTGACAGCAGAAGATATCTATGATTCTGTGGAAATCTTTGAGAAAGCTATCAGTCAGGCACAGATGATCATGTTCCCGGGCGGATTTTCAGCAGGTGATGAGCCGGATGGATCTGCTAAATTCTTTGCAACTGCATTCCAGAACGAGAAGATCAAAGAAGCTGTTATGAAGCTTCTCAATGAGCGCGATGGTCTGGCACTTGGTATCTGCAATGGATTCCAGGCCCTGATCAAACTGGGACTGGTACCGTACGGCGAGATCTGTGGTCAGAAAGAGGATTCTCCGACACTGACCTACAACACCATCGGCCGTCATGTATCCAAGATGGTATATACCAAGGTTGTCAGCAACAAGTCTCCATGGCTTCAGAAAGCACAGCTTGGCGGTGTATACTGCAACCCGGCTTCCCACGGTGAGGGACGTTTCGTTGCAAATGATGAGTGGCTGAAGAAACTCAAAGAAAACGGACAGATCGCAACGGAGTATGTACCGGTAGATGAAACAGGCTATGAGGGCGAGTTCAATGTAAACGGTTCTTATATGAACATCGAAGGTATCACAAGCCCGGATGGACGTGTTCTCGGAAAGATGGCGCACAGCGAGCGTCGTGACGCAGGTGTGGCTGTAAATATCTATGGAGAGCAGGATATCAAGATTTTCGAATCTGGTGTAGAATACTTCAAGTAATATCCGTAAGCTTGCAGTGGCAGGGGATTTCAGCCCTCCCTGCCACTGTAAAAATACAAAAAAACATATATTTTTTAAAAAATTTAAAAAAAGTGAAAAAAACTGTTGACACAAGTCAGAAACCATTATATAATAGCAAAGCGAGTTGCGGAACAGAAGAGTTCTTAAGACGAGCAACTGTTATGGGATCTTAGCTCAGCTGGGAGAGCATCTGCCTTACAAGCAGAGGGTCATAGGTTCGA
>ENA-OPSQ01001395-OPSQ01001395.1-human-gut-metagenome-genome-assembly--contig:-NODE-1395-length-16496-cov-3.793747_pt1 | contig 16496 bp, 9 predicted proteins | sample MGYA00241456_ERZ501904 | MGnify/ENA primary metagenome ERZ501904 (study PRJEB25962, sample SAMEA2042452) | human gut metagenome | biome: human gut; feature: human-associated habitat; material: faeces...
ACAACATCCGGCTGGAAGTCATCCAAAACCAGCCGGATTTTCTTTCGTGCCTCGGACGAATAAATGATCTGAAACGGATACAGGATTTTATTTAATTTCATATCCTTCAGGTTCATGTTTCTGGTATAGCTTTCCACCCGGTTTCCAACGATACGGTTCTCATGCTCCATTCCAAAATACTGTACCTCATGCCCCATTTTCTGAAGCTGCTGTCCGATTTTGAAAATATAAGTTTCTGAACCGCCGTTTGGATATAAAAATTTATTTATAATCAATACTCTCATTTATTAATTTCTCCCATATAGTTTCATAGTTTCATCAACAATCGCATCCCAATTATATTTAGCACAAATAAAATCCGAAGCCTGTGCTTTTAATTCATTTACTTTTCCAGGATGTTCACAAGCATCTTGTAGTTTCTCTTTTAAATCTTCAACATTACTTTTTTTAAAAGTAATTGCTTTGTCTTCTACAACAGAAGCGCATTCTTCAATATCAGAAACTAAACAACAATTTCCATAAGACATTGCTTCTAATAGACTTAATGGCATACCTTCAAGATCAGAAGGTAAACAATAGATATATGCGTTCGAATATAATTCATCTAAGATTCTACCTTGTACAAATCCAGTAAAAATAATTCTGCTGTCATCTGCTGCTAATTCTTTTAATTCTTTTCCATAGTCAGCCGTATCAGAAATACCACCCGCAATCACTAGTTTTTTATTTGTTTTAATTTGTTTAAAAGCCTTAATAAGATAATGCTCTCCTTTTTCAGGTACAATTCGACCTAAATAAAGAATGTAATCATCTTTTTTTAATCCCCATTTTTTTATTTCTTGAGCTTCAACAACTTCAGGTTTATTTACTCCATTAGGAATAAAATGTGTATCACGATTATATTCATTCTTAAAATAATCTTGCACCCCTTTACTCAAGACTATAATTTCATCTGCATATTTTACTGCATTTTTTTCACCTTGATGAATAAATTTAGATCCAAAGCCAGATTTCCATTTTTCTCTTTGCCAATCTAAACCATGAATGGTAACCACAACTCTTTTACCTAGTGCTTTAGGTAACCACGAAAAAAATGCAGGTCCCTCTGCATGAATATGAACCACATCATATTTTCCAAATGCAGACTTTAATCCTGCAAAAAAAGAAGAACTAACAGCTGCTAAACCCTTTTTATCAATTGTCAAAACTGATTTTTGTATAATACCATCATATTCATTATGAGCATCAAATTCATTTCCACTCACATGATGACCAGAACGATTCAAACAAGTAACATTATTACCTAACTTAACCATTCTAGTACATAATTCTTTTACGACAATTTCAACTCCGCCTTCTCGACTTAGTCTCTTTTGCCCAAACATAACTATATTCAAATCAATTCTCCTTTCTTTTTAAACCGCACCTTTTTTACATACGACAACTAGTACAGTCTTAAATAGAATTTTAATATCCAAACCAAGATTCCAATTCTCAATATAATATTTATCTAATTTAACTACTTCATCAAAATCTATAATTTCACTTCTTCCACTCACTTGCCACATTCCTGTAATTCCAGGTTTAATGGCTAGTCGTGCAAAATGTTGATATTCATATAGATTTGTTTCTGAAATTAAAGGAGGTCTTGTTCCTACAATAGACATATCTCCATTTAACACATTAAAAAACTGTGGAAACTCATCAATGCTTGTCTTTCGAATGAATTCACCAATACCTGTTTTATGTGATCCATCTGGCATTACTTTATTTCCAATCACTCGAGGATCAAAATCAATCTTAAACATCTTACCATCCCCAAGCTTGTTATCTTTCATTAATTCCTTTTTTCTTTCTTCCGCATCTAAATACATACTGCGAAATTTATACATCTTAAACTTCTTACCATTCTTACCAACACGCTCTTGTGAGAAGAAGATGGGTCCTGGACTTGCAATATAAATTGCAGGTCCAACAAAGATACATAGAATTAATGTGAAAACACATCCGATTATACCACATATAATGTCGAACACCCTTTTTAAAAACAATTCATTTAAAGAAGCATAGTTAATACTAGTAGTAAGTACTGTATAATCTCCAATTCTTTCAACAAATTGTTTCTTACCAGGTGTATTCACAACCTTAGCTAAATTCATATGTACGGTAATACCAGCCAAAGTTAATTGTTCAATCAATTGATTAGGATACTCAATTTCATTTGGCAAAACAATCAATACTTCGTCTACCCATTCTTTACATGCATACATTCCAACTGTTTCATTATTCGCAACAACTGCAACATCATGTACTTGTTTACCAACACAATCCTGATCTAATAATGCAACACCAACAATGTCATAACGAGAAAAATTACTCTTCTCTACATTATCGATTACACTATTCGCAACACGACTCGAAGTAACTACTAATAGCTTTCTTCTTTTACCAGCATTGACACCCTTCTTTATATAGCCCTTCCATACTTCTCTAACTATATAGGTTAATACTAGATAAATAATTAAAGTAAGAAATAATACGAATCTAGAGAATAAAATTCCCTTTTGAACCGTAAATAAATATAGAGTTGCTAATAATCCAACAATAAATACATGCTTTGCAGTTTTAACAAATTCAAGATAATGACCTCTTTTCAATACATTCTTTAATGTACCAAAAACAAGCAACACCATTAAATCAGCCAATTCTATAATAATAGCCATGTTTCTATATAAGAAATCATTATACAAATGAGCATTTCCATTTTTAATGAAATATGCCAATAAATATGCTAGGTGCAAACAAACCATATCCAACAATATAAAATCGATATGCTTTAACCAACCCTTACTATTCTTTCTATACATACATAACCCCTATTCCCAAGACATAAAAAAAGCTTATTCAGACTTTAAAAAAACTCCAAATAAGCAATAAATAAAAATTTTAGATACACTCCCCCCCTACCCATAACAACTAAGAAGATGAACGATTCAATCAAAAATGCGGCAATCCAGCTATTTTTAATATCCTCTAGATGTATCATTTTTAATTCCTATTAACTTATTTATACCAAAAAAAGTTCGCAATATAACTATTGCTCGTATATTCTATGCTTTTTCAACATATATGTCAATGTTATTAACAGGCTCAAAATATTATTAAATGTTATAGAAGGTATAATATTTACCTTATATAAAACAAATATTTAAAACCTTATTCAAAACGTTAATTTTCCTTTACATAAAGCACACATTAACAAAAGATAATCATAGTTTTATAACCAGGATAATGTAAACGATTTCACAAAAATAGTAGACCCCCCTCGTATTACACAAGGAGGTTCTGAACAACCATATTTACTGTTTCTTATTCTTTAATGCAAAATAGCCAAGACCAGCAACACTTAGAGATAACAATGCTAGATTCACATTCTTATTAACTGATATACCAGTTGGAACCTTTGATTTCTTCGGTTCTTCTTTTTTAGGTTCTTCCGGCTTCTTAGGCTCTTCCTTCTTCTCTTCCTTTGGTTCCTCTTTAATATATGGCTTCTTAAGCGTTTCATTCTCTCTTCTATCAAGAATTGTGAATACATCACCACTTAATAGTTCATACTTATAATTCTTTGACTTACTCTCTACAGTAAGTTTATAATCCCCTGCCTCTTCTCCAGACTCTCTTGTTAGAATATAATCTTCATTTTCAAATACTGGATCTTTTTCACCAACAAACTTCAATTGAACTGTTCTAGGAAGAATGGTTACCTTAAATGGTACTGACTCATAATATGTTTCATTCAAATCAAATGATACAGTGTATTCTCCTGCATCAGTCAATTTAATTGGTTCTACACCATGAATCGTACTATAGATATATGTACCTTCTTCATTATAAACAGCTTCAACATCTGGATGTGTAACACGAGTCTTTTCTACCTTAACATCCGTTGCTTTAGATGGACTAAACACAAAACGATAGTTTCCATTATATTCATTTTCAGCTTCAAACTCATCATTCGTATTAATCATAAGTTTGAATTCATAATCCCCATCATACTCACAAAGATATTTTTCTATCTCTGGATCACCAAATCTCCAGTCCTTATTATAAGATACACTCACTTCAACATCCTTAGGTTTAATCTCATAATACTTTGGACCACTCGAAGTAATCGCAATATAAATACCACAATCACTTGGAACTTCATCTAACAATTCAAAATCCGTTGAATAATACATCGTCGCATCTTCAACCTCTATCTTTTGACACGTATATTCAAAAGACAATGAAACATCCTGTGCCTGTATACGCATGGGTATACACGCAACAATTAACGCAAATAAAACACCTATTAATCTTTTCATACCCTCTTTTCCTTTCTATAGGCGAATCTCTAATTCCACTATATCAAAGAAAAGAAGGCATTACCATTTAATAACCAATTAGTACAAAAACATTATTAATAAGTATAAGTAATTGAATTAAAATACATCTTCTGCTAACTTTCGTTCTGTTCTAGATTCCTTTTTATAAGAATTACTTAGATTAAAATAAATCTGTGCTGTATGAGGATATGCCTCTTGTAAGGCTTGTGCATTTTGTTCATATTTCTTGGCTAAATCACGTTCTTGATTACCAGCACTTGAACTATATAAACCTCTTTTATTGAATTCATCAATTTGATATGCATTTTTCAGTTTATCCGAGTGATATTCTTCAATAACATCTCTCACTGCTTCACATGGCATAAACCCATCACTTCCAACCGGTGAATAGGCAAACAAGCCACCAATTATGCTGAAATATTTATTTTCTAGACCGTTTTCTTTTAAGATAGAACGAAATCCTTCAAGCCAATTGTGTAATTCTACAGCATCGACTATTCCATCTTTTTCAGCAGGGCAAAAATGAATCTTGTTAAAAATTGAATAATACGTTATCTTCAGTTCATCATCTTCATTTGGCTTAAAAACCATACATACTAAATGCGCATAAAAATCAGGAGCAGATTTTAATACTTTTTGTAGACAAATTAATTTTTTCCAATCTACATTTTTAATAAACAGTAACTCAATCCATGCGATTTCTTTCCATTTAGTTTCGTCATCCTTATATAAATTCTGTACCTTCTCCAAAAGTATCCTAAAATGATATATTGTTCTTTCGTATTTAAGGGTTCTTTTAAATTTTAATATTGCCAAAAATCCATCATATAGAACATCTTCACTGATTTCATCTTTTAAGTTATACAAAATCAATATATACGAATCTAAATTTCCATAACTACAACATTCATTTAAAATCCAACAACACTCATCTTCATTTAATGGTTTTAGTCTATTACTTTGTCTAGTCCAATATAGTATCTTTGCATCATCATCGACATTGGAAAGTAATCGTTTTACATTTTCTACATTATTCTCAAATCCAATCACACTTATGACTAATTCCATCTTATTAATACTTAATAACTTTTCAACTACTTTATTCAAATCAATTTTATTGTTGAGATATAAAGAAGAAAGGTAATCAAGTGTCTGAGAACCATTCTCATCTAGCTCTAATAAGTAATCAAATATTTTACTGTCATTGTAATATTCAGCTAAAACGCGTCCTAACGTGCTATTATTAATCTTTAAAGCTAAAGAAATCAAATCATGAATCGAATGTCCAGATTGTTTAAATGTATTAAGTTTGTCTTCTATTTCATCATGTTTTAATACAATATTTTGTTCATAAACCTGATCAAAGTTATCTTCAGAATAAGGCACTGGATCCAACAAGAAAAGCTCATAATCTGGAAGAAAAATAAATAGGTAATCATACAATGGATTCACAAATGTAATTTCATGATATGTACTTTCAAAAAGTTCAATAGATTTCTTTAACGTACTCTTACATTCTGAATCATATAATCTATTGTCATAAATGATTTGCCTTAATTCCTTTTTGATGTCAAATGTTTCTAAATCAGACATCTTTTCACTTGCCTTTTTCAGTTGTTTTAATGCATTTTGTTGAATTTCAAAATCATAATAAGATATTGGTAAAATCAATTCTTTCCATTTTGTACTATCGTTAGAAGCTGTTTCTAAACACATTGATAAATATGCAACATACGTTTTATTACAATCATTTATTAATAAAGACTTAATTTCATCTGTTGCTCTATATTTTGGCTTATTAAGCGGTACAACAATATCTGAACCGCCTGGTAATTCTGATTGAATAATGTTCCATGCTCGTGGATATTTCACTATAGCTTCATGTGCTAATTTAATCTTTTGGTCAACACTCAAAACACTTATAGGTGCCCCTGCATAAAAAACATATTCTAATACAGATCTCGGACTATTTTTTATTTTATAATCAAAATCATACGCATCTAATTTCCAAAGTAATCGAACTGCTCTAGTTACATATTTCTTTTGTAGCAACAATTGCTCAATAGCCCATAAAATTTGTACATAATAATTTGTTGTAGAGAATAATCCTTCTGAACTCGATCCAAACAATTCCTTTAATGCAGGATTTTCATCAACATCCTTTTCTAATTTATTTAAAACCTCATCCGGAGATGCCTCACATAAATCTTGAATATATTCAGAAATATACGCCCACTGTTCTTTACTTTGAATGCAATCAAGTATACTCTTTACCACTCTATCAACCTGTCTTTGATTTTCGTTCTGATTTCTACAAGCTCGCATGATTAAGGTTTTAATCATGCCCTCTTTTAAATGTTTGGACCAATCAGGCTTTTTGGCATATAAATCTGCTACATAATGCTTTTCAAACGGAAGATCAAACATTGGATCCACATCTAATAAAACTACACTAAACAATTCAATAAACTTGTTCCAAAGCGAATCTTCAATATAATCGTCCAATTCTTTCCATGCATCTTCAATACTGGCAAGTTGGTATATTTCTTCATTAAAATATTTTACTTTTATCAAATAAGGATTTTCATTATGCAAATATGGAGTTAATTTGTTTTTAAACTCCTCATAGCCCATACCAGATAATTCTTCTATAATATCTTTATCCCCTTTACACTCTGTCCACTTACCACAAAGAAGAGCTGTCATTACAGCATCTGTATGTGTTTGTGCCCATTTTGGAATTTCATAATCAGCACCACTAAAAAGTTTTCTTTTCATTGGTACAAACAATCCATGTGTATTAGTAAATAAATCATCTGCTTCTTTCAAATCAAACCCAATGCTTTTTAAAGACGATACAACTGTCTTTTTTGTTCGCTTTTTTAGAATAATTTTATTCTCACTATAACAAATCTCATCTGTTGAATAAATAAAGATAGTAATATTATTTGGAATACTTGGTATATGCTTAGAATTAAAAAATGGTAGTAAAATACAATCTTTAATAGAACCATTTTGAAGTTGTCTCCATTTTTTCTCACTATAAACAACATATACATTATTAAATCCATTTTTCCTTAATTCATTCAAAATGCAGTATAACGTTTCCTCTTTAGAATTACCAACAATAAAAATCTGAGATTGATCTAACGAATTCTGAAATTTATCTTTAAACTCATCATCATCGATTTCAAAAAAATCTAAACCTAACTCAGGGTATAACGAATTGTCATGTATTCGTTTATCTATGTCATCAATTGTATATATCTTCTCATCAATAATGCTCAATACTTTGCCTATGTTTTTATCTATTTTATTAACAACAGGTATCACTTCACCTCGAAATTCAGATATAAATACAGAAATTGATTTTGTATCATCCACCGCTTCTAATCCTTCAATAATTAAATTACAAAAATGATTGATAAAGCTTTGAGCCATATTAGAATCAATTCCATATTCATCCATCAAATGCAAGAGCTCATTTGTTAATACTTCACGAAATTCATGACCACTTTTCTTTTTCATTTTTTTAGCAAGTTTCTTTAAGTTTTTCTCTGAAAATACCTCATATAACTCTTTTTGTACATCATCAATTAAAACTGTATTACCTGCATCAACAAAAAGTTTCTTCCAATCAGAATCTGATTTCAAATCATCCAGTTTATTTTGAATGACATTCGACAATAAATTTATAGACACGCCACTTATAGATTCAATTAAAACCATCTAAATTCCTCCTATTAATTCATATAAAATCTAAAATTTATAAGTTACATATATTATAAAACATTTGATTTTTCAATGTGTACACCACTATAGTTTCACACTGATTTTCACACTTTATATGACAAAAATCGTTAATAAAACATATTGAAACCACCATAACCAGTAAAATAATCATGAAAACCAATGCATCTTTTATAAAGAATACATCCACTGTACGACCACTAATAAATATTTCATCCATCTAACTAACACTCATAAAAAAGAGTCCAGAATCATCTGAACTCTCATTGTCTATTTACTTAAAATACTATTCATCATAGTCACAATGTTAGGACCATAATTCTTGGCAGAAGCCCATCCATAACCCTTTGGATTTTCTTTCATACCCAACCATTCAACATATTGTGCACATCCTCTAGTTACTAGGTTGAATCTTGGATCCACACATTGTTGTGTCAAGCCTGTAAGTGATGCATAAGCCTTTAAATGCTGTACTTGAGCACGAACACCTACTCTTACACTTTCAAAGCTAGCACCATGTACAGCACCTGTAGCACCAATGCCCGCAAAGTTATATTGATTTGGTAATACGTCTCCGCCATACTTTAAGAAACCCGTTTCTAACATGCATTGCGCAAATACTACTTCAGCACGTACACCTTCAGCTCTAGCCTCTTCATATACGATTTGTGCAAATTGCTCAATTGTTTTTGCTCCACCTTTAGCTAGAGTGCCATTATACTTTTTGTTTGCTCCATTAAAAGTATCATAACCACTTGATTTCGAATTATAATAACGAACCATTTGAGCTACTGTAGCCTGGCTTGTACCCATGATTTGCGTTAAGTTATTCGTTGGGTTTGTATTTGTACTTGTATTTGTCTGAATCTGTTCAAACACCCATTTTTGAGCTGGTGTATTATTTGATTCATACAATTGAATATTTGTCGTATTTCGAACGGAACCACTTCTTACATCAATCACTAGATTTGAATCTAGGGCAGAAGTGATTCTTAAATTATGATTTTGATCAAACATCACAATCCATTTTTGATTATATCCATTCGATTGACTCTGCTGATTCACATTGCCGAAATTACCATTTTCTGCAGCCGTTAAATACATACCAGAACCAACATTTTTAAATGAAACATAACCTGTTGAATCATGGGTAAGAATCCATTGCTGAGCTTTTGTTCTGTTCAATTCATATAACCAAACATTACCACCTGAATATAGACTTCCATTCGCAACATCCAATGCATATTTTACATTTTGATTTTTAATATAGTATGTTCCATCATTTAATAATGATTTGTTTGAACTAGCCAATGAATCACAACGCTCTCTATCACTAACAAATTTAGAGAATGTCCATTGTTGAGCAGCTGTTCCATTACTTTCATACATTTGAATATTTTGCCCTGAGCGAACAAAACCATTACTTAAATCCAATACATAATTTGGATCTAATGCAGAAACAATCTTATATCCAGAACCACTAGGCTGTACGATCCACTTTTGCGCTCTCGTTCCATTTGAAGCATATTGCCAAACATTTTGCGTATTCTGCGCCTTACCATTACTTACATCCAATACTTTTTGTGATTTGACATTCATAAATGTCACAAAACCATCTGCATCATGTGTTACTTTAAATGCCTGTGCTGGTGTTCCATTTGCCAAATACAATTGTACATTCGCACCACTCCAAGTTGCAGCACTCGTAATATCTAAAGCATAAGAACTATTTTTTACACTACGAACTTCATATGTTCCATCCGCCAATGTATTTCTATATTGATTTGCCAAAGATTTTAATTGATCCTCTTTAGAAACCTTTTTAGAAAAATGCCACTGTTGTGCAGGCGTTCCATTTGATTCATATAATTGAATATTTGAACCATTACATACAGAAGCAGCTGCTAAATCAATCGCATAATTTGGATTCAATGCTGAAACAATGACATATCCATTCCCTGATTGTTTTACAATCCATTTCTGTGCTTTTGTGTTATTTGATTCATACTGCCAAATATTACTGCCATTGCTAGTGCTTGCACTACACAAGTCTAAGGCAAGACCCGATTTTACATTCGTAAATGTTACATAGCCTTCGCTATCATGAGTCACTCTAAATTGCTGAGCCGGCGTACCATTATTCGCATACAATTGAATATTTCCACCATTACTCATAGAACCAGCATTTACATCCATCACATAGTTTGTATTTAAAACCGATTGAATCGTATATACACCATCCGCAAGTACATTTCTATATTGTGCTGGTGAATCACTGTTTACAGGTTTATTTACGGTTGATTGATTTTTTTTAGTTAATCCTAAGGCAGCCACAATACCATTCGCATCCGCAACACCTAATTGCTTAATTTTCTCTTCAGACCCTAAATACTTATTAAAGTCAGACTCATTGTCCATACAACAATGCTCAATAATCAAACCAGTAATACCTCTAGTTTTCGCATTACGAATTACACCATAATAATCCGCGATGCTATTATCATCATATCTATGTGGGTTTGGATATTCATTAATATCAATCGTTCTAAACTTAATGCCACGATCATGTAGGCCAAGTGAAACCAATTGATTCTGAATCGCCTGCGCCATGACCTTACCCTTTTCAGAAATATCAGGACGCCAGTTTGTATTTGGATAATAAACCTCGGCACCATATGCCTGGTGAGAAACAGAAGCATTTAAATGAAAGCTAATCAAATATTGAGCACCCTGCTGCTTTGCATATTCAGCACGCTCCTCAAGAGTCATATACTTATCTGTTGAACGTGTCATCACAACCTTACAATTATATTTCTGTAATTCATCGTAACAATACTTCGCAATCTTAAGATTATAGTCTTTCTCTAAACCCGTACCATTATAATTTAAAGTACCACTCTCAGCTCCACCATGACCAGGATCCAAGCATAAAGTAATACCCTCATTTGATTGTGTATCAATATCCTCATCAATCAAAGCCATAGCCGCTGGAAAATCTTGAGCCATCATTCCCTCAGCCACTTCTTCAGAAGCATTATTTACATCCGTTACTTGAATAACGGAATTATTTAATTCTTCTTCCTCTTCCGAAATATCCTCTGTCATATCTGGTAATGTCTCATCATATCCTGTATATTCTTGATCCACACCAAACTTAACATTCATACCCAAATCACTGAAATTCAAATAATACTTTTCACCATTCAAAGAATAATGAAGCGAAGCAACAAGGTATTCACCTTTTTCTGCAGCACTAAACACTCTTGAAAACTTAACTAAATTATCAACCTGTTCATTACTCTCTAAATCAAAAGTAGAACCATCACTCTTCTTAACAGTAATGCTAAAATCAGCATATCCCTCAACATTGTTTAAAGAAAGAACAAAATTCTCAGTAACAGAATTATCTACAACAGGACTATCCACTAAGAAATACTCCATCATTGAAGCATCCCCCAGTTGTTCTTCTATCACCTGTTGTTCAGGAACTACCTCTTCAACATCCACTGAATCTTCTTCACTCACATTATTATCTTCAACTTCTTCTTGTTCATTTACATCTTCTGTTGTTGTCTGCTCCGTAGTAACTGTTTCTTCCCCTTCTGCAGAAACAGTATAAGTATTAGACAATGTAGAAACAGACATAAACATGGTTAGAATCAAAGCCAAAATCGGTTTTAATCTCTTATACATACTCTATCCTCCGTTATACTCTATATTTTAATAAAAAACGCTTTCAATTTCAATCAACTAAAAAAGGAATTGCATCACACAATCCCTTTAAAATGGTTATATTTTAGCTAATTATTTACTTCTTCTCTTCAATACTTCAACAACACCAAGAGCTGCAACAGAAACACCCATCAATCCAGTAAAGAAAGCAGTTGAGTTCTTAACTCCTGTGTTTACTTTCTTAGCTGTTTTATTATCTTTCTTAGCAACAGAAGTACTTGGCTTAGTTTCTGGTTTTGTACTAGGCTTAGTCTCTGGCTTTGTGCTAGGTTTAACTTCTGGTTTCGTCTCAGGTTTTACCTCTGGCTTAACTTCAGGTTTAGTTTCTGGTTTTACTTCAGGTTTAGTATCCTCATAAACTAACATGTAAGAAGAGAACTTATCAGTTTTAAAAGTACCATCTTCACTAACAGCTAGCTTATCTACTTTACCATCGTGGTAACGCAATACATAGAATTTACGTCCCTCTTTCTTCAAGTTTTCTGGAATAGCTACTTTAAATGTCAATTCAGAACTTGTTTCAGAAATTGTTCCCTCATTCTTATCATCAATAAATAATTGAATTTCAATATCAAAAGTACTAACTACCTTTGTATTATCTTCTTTATCTACATACGCAAGTAATTCTTTCTTTTCTTTGTTATCAATTTTTTCTTTAAGAATTGGCTTGTAGTCAACAGACTTTCCTTCTTTATTAGCAGCTTCCACCTTTTCTTTTTGTTCAGTTGTTAAACTATTTGTCAATACTTTATTTAAATCCTTATTTTCAATCGTCGCAATCTTCTTTGATTCTTCTGTCTGATTCACTTCAGAATCTTTTCTTACAACATAATAATAATTTTGATTTAACACTTTTGCCCCATTGAATATATATGGATTATAGTCTTGACGGAAGTTATCAAGCTTATATCCCTGAGGAACACAATTTTTGAATTCGTTTTCTTCCAAAAGTCCATTATTATTTAAATCCATTTCCTGAGGTGTTTTCTTTACAGTCGCAACCTTTTTCAATTCTCCATTCAACTCTTCGTAGAATCGAACTACAACAGGAATTTCTAATTCACCTTTTTTTATCTTAACATCACAAATAAAATTATCATTTTCCTTTGTAACCTTAAATGAGTCCCCATCAAAAACATATCCTACCGGTATTTTATCTAATTCTGTAGTTTTGATAACTTTCTTATTGTTATCAAAAAATTCACACTCCGTTTTATCAACTACTTCCCCTGAATTACCATCAATGTAATTAATGGTGTATCGTGTGAATTGATCTGATTTTATATTTGGATCAATTTTATACACTCTCATTCGCAACACTTGATTATTCGCAAATGGTCTTCCATCAAATGCATATCCTTCAGGAATGAAGTTTTTAGTAATATAATCAACTAAACTCAAATCATTTAAAGAACTATCAAATTCAAAAGTATGATATTCAACTCTAGCATTTTCTAATGAATTGTTACCAGTATTTACTGCACCACTTGCCTGATCACAAATAAGCAACTGAAGATAATATGTTTTCATTGTACTTTTTTTAGCCGTTACTAAATTTACAACCCAAGCACCATCATACTTTTCTTCAATAGACTCAACATCATATTTCTTAAGATCATAGTCCTTACTAATGTATTTACGCAAAATTTCGTTTTTAATTTCTTCCTTAGATGCATCAGCACGATCTACATTTCCACACTTAAAAGAACCATCACTTTCACCATCTAAATATACTTCATAAGTAAACAACACACCTTTGGCAACAGTTAATACATATCTACCGTTTTCACGATCATAATAACTCGTTACAAATTTATATCCTTCAGGCACACAATTCTTTACAATATAATCACTAATATTTGTATCTTGTGTATAATTTTCAATTGTTACTGTCTTTGTTTCTTCTCTATCTTCAAATTCATATTTAAGGTTTAAGTTAAACGTATATGTACTTGGACTAGGCTCAGTACTTTCTTCTGTAGCTTTTTCTTGTACTGTAAGATGCCGCATGTCATCTTCCTTATATATAGATATTGAAGATCCCTTTAATCCTTCATATCCTTCAGGAAATAGATTTGCATTGATATATCTTATAATATCATCATCTGTAGCATTCGACGGAAGTGTAAATGTCGTATTCTCAATTTCATGTAATCCATCTCTTTTTAATTTACAAATCTCTATATTATACTCCTTCTGTGTTGCTTGTTCTTCAACCTGCGTAGTAACTGGTTGCTCTGTATCCTCTGCCAATACAGGATAGACCAACATTGAACAAGTAGCTACGCTCAACCCTATTGAGAACAATCGTTTTGATATCTTGTTCATTTCTTTAACCCTCCTAATATCATCTTGATAATACAACTTAAAAAACATCAATTCAATCTTATTTAAAGCGTTTTCAGTTATAATTGACATAAAATCATCATGTGTTAACAATCCATGTTATCAATTGTTATTAAATTTTTGGTTATAAAAAAAGACGTTTTTACACGTCTCTATTTTTGTTCTATACAAGATACAATATATTGTGTCCATTCTTCATAGAAATTACTTTGAAAATGATAGCCATCCGCTGCATAAATATCGGCAAGTCCATCTACACTTAATGTTTCATCATCAATATATTTAACGTAATCATATTCATCTACAATCGACTTTAGTGTTGCGTTAAACTCCCCTGAGTTTTCAGTCATATTCAAACGCTGAAGTCCATATGGACTAATGGGAATCATTCCACAAACATAAATCGTTGCCTTTGGAACGATCTTATGAATATCTTCTAATGAATTTCTTACCAATTGTGGATAGCCACCCTCAACATCCTTTCCCACCTGATAATAAATGTCATTTACTCCATACGCAATCAAGACTGTCTTTGGATTCATTTCCTTCAAACGATCATTATACTTAGGTACATCTGCGAATGTTTCTCCGTTATCCGCAAAAATATGTTCAGCATCTATAAACCCATACGAATTATAATGAAGTACACGTGAATCTCCATAGAACACAAAATCGTCCAATAATGCATAGGCATCTAATTTACCTTCACGAATTGCTTTTTTTCTTTCCTTCGCCCTGTCCTTTGAAACTTCAGCAGAAACATTGGTTAAATCCCTTTTTTCTTGTGATTGAATATACTTTACTCCCTCACTATGTCCACGAAGTAGAAATGATAAAACGACAATACACACAAGACCAACAACACCTATTAATACATATGTTTTTCTTCTTTCCTTCTTCATCCTTACTCTCCCAAAACATCCGCTAAGGACGTATCTTCTACAAACGTATTTGTGTTATATAAATACATCACATCCGTTATAAAATCTTCCTGAATTACCTTTTCAATGTTCTCATTGTAGTAACGCGGATCTACAATCGTTATCGTTCGATAATCATTCATTAAAAACTGCACAAAGCTGTTCGCATAGGAATCCTTAAATATTAGTAAGTGTTTCTTTGAATTGTTTTCCAACTCAATTCTTTGAATACTCTTATTCCCTCCCAAGAACACACTGTACTGATCCTTAGAATCAATAAAGCTTGAATCATAGATCGAACCCTTCTTCTTGTTGTCCGCTTCCTGCACATAATAATCATTCAATTTCTTATTCACAAAGATGGAAATCGTATCCTTGATGCCAAAGCTTCCTGTTCCATTGGCCAGAGTTCCCTTGAAATTTTTGGAAACGACCATCTGCTCATAATCATTTAATGAGACTGCATCATTCAGCTTCTGATAGGCATAAAATGCTCCAAGACTTGTCCAGTGATGATCACTCTTATAATAGATATACTCATCACTATGCTTCTTTAGATACTTTCTTACATCTACAATAGAAACCGAACTTTCCAGCTTTTTATAGATGGAATCCATAATCTTGTTCTGATCATTTTCATCTGACAAATAAGGCAAATGATCTTCTTGAATCGATACCGCATTGGGAACCAGTAAGAAAGTGGTATTTAAATCGGAATGTGATTTCGAAAACTTATTGATTGCACTCAAATTTCTAGCCATCTGCTTCTTATTAGGAAGCTTTGCATCCTCGATCAATTGATTACCACACAAATAAATATCATCGATCTTCTTTTGGCCTAAAAGCTTCAACATCCCATAGCGAAGATGAATAAAACCATTTCTTCCCACAAACTGATCCGCAAACCAACTTGATAGCTTTGTCTCAAAGGAACCATCCAGAATCGATGTCCTATCCATTTCGGGAAATCTCTGTAAAGAACGATTCTCTACAAATGACAATTCTCGATCTGGAAAGACCAGGTTGATGACAAGTCCAAGGATCAAGATAACCGGGATGCATAGTGTGATGGTTCTTCTTACTAAATTTTGATATTTCTTCATACTGTCCCCTTCTAAAACGCAAAATACAAAAAGGATTGGAATGTATTTCCAACAATAAACGCCAGACTTACCATAAACAACACAAACCAGAAACAAATACTAAGTATGACCCCTCTTTGTTTCATTACACGAAGGATCGCTTTATCAATACGATCAAAGAGTGGCATACTAAATAGAATCGCAATAACGACCAAAACAAAGTGAATATATAAAACTAGATAGGGATAAATCAACCTTTAAAAGCCATAGGGATTTTA